>Ga0163161_10001112_pt1 | contig 20332 bp, 14 predicted proteins | sample S45metaG_FD_129847 | JGI IMG/M metagenome (GOLD analysis project Ga0163161, IMG submission 129847) | Switchgrass rhizosphere microbial communities from Kellogg Biological Station, Michigan, USA - S4-5 metaG | ecosystem: Host-associated > Plants > Roots > Rhizosphere > Soil | place: USA... | reverse complement strand
GGTATCGATGGCATAGCCTATCGACGATCTTTTCTGCAGTAAGTGTGATCTCTCACAACGCAGGGGAAGGCGATGGCCAGGGTGCTGGTGGTCGGATCGGATATCCAGGGGGAGCACGCCTTGCTGCAGCGCCTGCGTTCGGTGGCTGCGTTGCCGGCCGATACCGTGCGCAGCTGTCGCGACCTGGACGATTGCGATCTGTTGGTGATCAAGGACACCCCCGCGCTGCGCAATGCCGCGCTGCGCATGGTGCGCGAACGGCCGAAGATCCAGTTCTGGATTGAAGACCAGCACGGCGACCTGCGTCATGGGCAGGGCGATGAGCACGCGGTGCTTGACGACCACGCCATCGAGCATGCGTTGCGGCAGATGCCGGCGGCGCCGGGGGACTTTCCGATCGAAGAGCCCTGCGCGGCGCGCGGCGCCAAGGCGATCACTCGCGCGCTGCGCGAAAGCCTGCAGTCCCGGCACGGCCATGCGGTGCTGGCCTTGAATGGGTTGCCGGTGCTGTTGCTGGATTTCGAGCAGGACCAGATGGTGGTGCCTGACGGCAGCGGCAATGCCGAGTTGGCGCAGCTGCTCTCCGATGATTTTGAACAGCTGGCGCTGCATGGCATCGCCGCCAAGCGGTACCAGCAACTGGCCGGCGAACTGCCGCGACAGTCGCTGCGCCCGCTGTTGTGGCACTGGGGCCAGCACCCGGCGCATTGGCACGACCTGGATGTACGCCTGCAACAGCACGCACGGGTACGCCTGCTGCGCTGGCCGGATTTCCGCGTGCTGGGCCACCAGCACGACAGCTTCCGGCTGTGTTCGTTGCTGCTCAAACGGGCCTGCAGCGTGGACGAATGTGCGTCGTTGCTGGACATCTCCGGCGCCGCGGTACGCGCCTTCGTGCACCCGGCATACCTGTGCGGGTATGCCGCGCTGGAGGCGCCGACCGGTGGCAGCCGACGCATGGGCGGCAACGATGCCGGCGGCTTGCTGGCGCGGATGTGGCGCAGCGTGCGCCAGCGAAGCGGGGGCTAGCGTGCGCGAACACAAGATCGTGGTGCTGGGCAGCATGGGCTGCGGAAAATCCACCCTGGTGCGCGCCATCGCCGCTGGCGCGGTGATCAATACCGACGTCCACAACAGCGACCGCCAGGGCGCGGACAAAGCCTCAACCACGGTGGCGATGGACTACGCCGATATCGACCTGCCCAATGGCGACCGCCTGCGCCTGTACGGTACGCCCGGGCAGCAGCGGTTTGATTTCCTTTGGCCGATCCTGCTGCAGGGCGCCAGCGGCGTGGTGCTGTTGCTGGACGCGACCCGCCCCGGCGCAGCCGACGAACTGGCCGCCTACCTGGCGGTGTTGCAGCAGCATGCCGCGCAGGTGCCGGCGGTGATCGGGGTGTCGCGGCTGGACCTTGCCCCGCGGTTCGACCTGGAGGCCTGCGCGACGCAGGCCGGGCAGCAGGGGCGATGGCTGCCGGTGGTGCCGGTGGACGCACGCGACCGCGAACAGGGGCTGTGCCTGATGGATGTCCTGATGAGCGAGATGGAAGCCGGTGCGATGGTGGCCGCGCATGGCTGACGGACACGATGCACGTCGCCTGGACCCGGCGCTGCGCGCGCGTCTGGGCAGCCACCTGCAGGGGTTCGCCGATGGCATCACCGGGGTGCGCAGCGTGGTGCTGGCCAGCGTGGATGGTTTTGCGCTGGTGCCGGCTGCCGGCACGCACGGCAACGGGGAGCGGCTGGCGGCGATGACCAGCGCGATGCTGGCCCTGGCCGCCGCGGTCGGCCGTGAGTTGGCGCTGGGCGAACTGGAAGTGCTGATGCTGGAAGCCGGCGAGGGCAAGGTGCTGATGCTGGCCTTGCCTGCCGTACCGGCGCCGCTGCTGCTGATGACCGCCTGCGATGCGCGCTGCGTGATCGGCAAGGTGCTGTGGAGTGCGAAGGAATGTGGCCGCAACATCATGGCCGAACTCAGCGGATCACGAGCCGATCCGCAGGGGAACACGGGGCTCGATAACCAACGGGGTGCACCATGGCAGGACTCGACGATACCTTGAACGCGCTGATGACCATCGACGGCGCGCAGGCGGTGGCGCTGGTCGATTACGAAAGCGGCATGCTGCTGGGCGAAGCCGGCTCGGGGATGGACATGGAGGTGGCGGCGGCGGGCAACACCGAAGTGATCCGGGCCAAGATGAAGACGGCCGCCTCGCTCAATCTCAACGACACCATCGAAGACATCCTGATTTCGCTCGGCAAGGCGTACCACATCCTGCGCCCGGTCTCGCGCAAGAAAGGCTTGTTCCTGTACCTGGTGCTGGACCGCAACAAGTCCAACCTGGCGCTGGCGCGGCGCAAGGTGCAGGACGTGGAGGCCGACCTGGCGCTGTAAGGTTCCCACCGCCGTCGGCCGCGCCGTGGTGGCGGCCGGCGGCGCTGTTCGGTTCCGTGCCGCGCGGCGGCATCGGCCACTGTGCGCCCCCGGCGCCCGCCGCCTTGCCCCTCGCGCTACCGCAGGCTGCGGTGGCTGTCGTATGGTGAAGGCCGGTCCTTTCGGTGTGATGGCATGGTTGCCGCCGGTATTCCCGATCAGGCTGCGCTGGGCAAGGCGCTGGCCGTGCAGATCCGCGATGGTTTCGAGGTCTACCACGCACGCTTCGCAGCGGTGACGCGGCGGGCGCGGGTGCGCTTTGAAACCCGTGATTGGGCCGGGGCCCGACAGGATGCGGTCGAGCGGATCGGCCTGTACGACCAGTGCATCGCCCAGACCGTGGATGCCCTTCGGCGCGCTGCCGGCGCGGCGGTGGGCACGCGCGCGCTGTGGTTGCAGGTGCGCCAGGCGTATGCGGTGCTGCTGGATGGCCTGATCGACGCCGAACTGTACAAGACCTTCTACAACACCCTGGCCCGGCGCCTGTTTGCCACCCAGGGCGTGGACGCGGCCATCGAGTTCATGGCCATGGATGTCGAGCCGTCCGACGCGATCACCCATCCGGTGGCCCGGCACAGCTACACCGTGTCGGCCACGCGTCCGGCCGAAGCGTTGCTGCGGGTCCTGGGCGACTACCGGTTCGACGTGCCCTATGCGCACCAGCTGCGCTGCGCGGCGGCCATCGCGGTACGGTTGCAGGATGACCTGGCGCATTGGGGCGACTACCCGGTACGCAGCATCGAGCTGCTCGACACCGTGTTCTACCGCGAGCGCCGCGCGTACCTGGTCGGGCGCGTGTTCGGCGAGCACCGCTTTTCGCCGTGCGTGATCGCCCTGGTCAACGACCAGCACGGCCTGCGTGCAGAAGCCGTACTGACCCGGCGCCGCGATGTGGCGCATCTGTTCGGGGTGTCGCGCAGCTACTTCCAGGCCGACCTGGCCACGGTGGGCGACGCGGTGGTGTTCCTGCGCAGCCTGCTGCCGGCCAAACCCATCGACGAGATCTACACCGTGCTCGGCCGTGCCAAGCAGGGCAAGACCGAGCGCTATCGCACGTTCTTCCGGCACTTCCAGGAGCATCCCACCGAACAGCTGGTGCATGCCGATGGCACCCCGGGCATGGTCATGGCGGTGTTTACCCTGCCCAGCTACCCGCTGGTGTTCAAACTGATCCGCGACCGCTTCGCCTGGCCCAAGGCCATGACCCGCCAGCAGGTGGAAGAGAAGTACACGCTGGTGTTCAACCTGGACCGCGTCGGACGCCTGCTGGACGCGCAGCCTTACCGCCACCTGCGTTTTCCGCGGGCGCGCTTTGCCCCGGCGCTGCTGGCGGAATTGTTGACCCAGTGCCGCAGCAGCGTCAGCGAAGACGGCGATGATGTGGTGATCACGCTGTGCTATGTGCAGCGCCGCTTCCGGCCGCTCAACCTGTACCTGCGCGAGCAGGGCAGCGATGCCCGGCGCAACGCGGCGCTGGACTATGCACAGGCCATCACCGACATGGCCCGCAACAATATTTTCCCGGGCGACATGCTGCCCAAGAATTTCGGCGTGTCGCGGCACGGCCGTGCGGTGTTCTACGACTACGACGAGCTGTGCCTGGTCAGCGACTGCAGCTTCCGCGCCTGGCCCACACCGCGCAATGAAGAAGAAGCGCTGGCGGACGAGCCGTGGTTCCAGATCGGCCCACGCGATGTGTTTCCCGAGCGCTTCTGGATGTTCATGGGACTGCCGGCGGCCGAACTGGCCGCGGTGCGCGAGCACTTCGGGGCGCTGTTTGATCCGGCGTGGTGGCAGGATCTGCAGGCACGCTTCGCGGCCGGCGATTATCCCGACACCCCGCCGTATGCGGCCAACCATCGGTTGGCTTGATTGGAAACGGCACGGATGCTGCGTTAGGCTCGACGCATCCACAAGGAGCAGGTGCGATGCGTTCATCCCATATTCTTGCGTTGGCCCTCGCCGTCGGCGGCGTGGGCATGTCGATGGTGCCCGAGGCCCCGGCGCAATCGCGGCGGCAGGTGCGTGAACAGGCCGAAGCGACCATGGTGCTTACCGGCCAGATCGATATCGGCACGGCAGGGCAGGTGGACGGTTTCCGGCTGGACAAGCGCGACCAGGTTGACGACGCCATCGCGCGCTTCGTAGAGGGCGCCGTCAATGCGTGGCAGTTCGAGCCGGTGCTGGTGGACGGCCGTGCCGTGCCGGCGCACACGCCGGTCAGGATCCGCCTGGGCGGCAAGAACACGCCCGATGGCCGGCAGCAGGTCAGCCTGCTGGCCGCCAACTTCGAGGAGTACAAGGCGGACGCCTTGGACCACGTGACCAAGCAGCAGTTGCGGGCACCGGCCTATCCGGAAGACGTCTACCGCGCGGGCGGCCAGGGCGTTGTGTTGCTGCTGGTGCAGGTGGGCCGCGATGGCAAGGTCATGGATGTGGCCACCGAACAGGTCAACCTGCGCGTGGTAGGCAGCGAGGCACAGATGCGCGGCATGCGCGACAGACTGTCACGCGCCTCGCTGGCAGCGGCGCGCAAATGGACCTTCAAGATACCCACCGTGGGCGAATTCAAGGATGCGCCGAGCTGGACTCTGCGCGTGCCGGTCGATTTCGCGTTCGACGACGACCATGAGCGCTATGGCCGCTGGAGCGCGTACATTCCCGGCCCGCGCCAGCAGGCGCCGTGGCGTGCCGACCAGGCGCTCGGCGCCGATGCCAACGCCGACCTCCTGCCGCAGGGTGGGGTGTTCATGGCCGATGCGGCCAACAGCGGTCCGCGCCTGCTGAGCCCGCTGGGCGGCTGATCGACCCGGCGCAGGCAGCAGGGCCGACGCCGGCGCAGAGGGTGCGCGTCGGCGCTGTCAGGCGCCGCCGTGCGGCTCGGTGTTGGGGTACACCACCGTGCGGTTCCGGCCCTGTTCCTTGGCCATGTACAGGGCCTTGTCGGCCAACCGCAGCGCCTGCTGCGGGTCTTCGTGATAGCTGGGGTAGTGGGCCACGCCCAGCGATACGGTGACCGAACCGACCTCCTCGAACACCTCGGCGGCCACCTGCACGCGCAGGCGCTCGGCGATGCGCGCCGACGCCTCGGTGTCGATGCCCGGCAGCAGGATCAGGAACTCTTCGCCGCCGTTGCGGCACAGCAGGTCGGTGTCGCGCGAGTCGTCGCGCATCAGCTGGGCGATGCGCAGTATCACGGCATCGCCCACCGCGTGGCCGAAGCGGTCGTTGATGGTCTTGAAACGGTCGATGTCCAGCGCGATGATCCCGAACGGTTGCCCGCGCGCCTGCCAGTCTTCCAGTCCCTGCTGCAGGCCCCGGCGGTTCTGCAGGCCGGTGAGCGGGTCGGTCATGCTGGCGCGGTTCAACTTGCCGATACGGTCCTGGAGCAGGTTGAAGCTGTACAACAAGGCCTGCTTGAGGTGGGCCACTTCGTAGTACCAGGCGCGGATACCCGTGACATGGCGGATGGCGATGCCGGTGTCGCGGTTCTGCACGTTGCGCGCCATCTGCCACAGCGGCAGCGAGATGCGGCGTGCGAACCACCAGGTGACCAGCAGTGACAGCACACCGAGCGGGATCGCATTCCAGATCACCGCTTTCATCAGGGTGGACAATGCCGACAGCGTGGCGTCGGTCGGGCGCTGGGCCACCACGCCCCAGCCCACGATCGGCACCGGCGCATAGCCGGCCAGCATCTGCACGCCGTGGCTGTTGCGCACCTGCTGGGCACCGGTGTGGCCCTTGCTGACCGCCTGCACCGCCGGGTTCTCCAGCGCGAACTGGCCCACCCGGTTGGGCTCGATGTGGTACAGGATGCGGCCGTTGCGATCGACCACGTACAGGTAGGACCCATCGCGGTAGTAGTGCTTGCCCAGCAGCGTCTGCAGGATGCTGCGCTCGCGCAGATAGATCGTGCCGCTGACGTAGCCCTGGTACTGGCCCCGCGCGCTGAAGATGGGATGGGAAATGGCCACCAGCAGGCGCCCGGTGGCCGACTGGTAGGGATCGCTGATGAACGGCTCGCGGCGCTTCAGCGCCTCGGCGTTGCCGCGGCTGTTGAGCACCACGCCCTGCAGGGCCAGGCTTTGCGGGGACGTGGCCAGCACAGTGCCGGCCGCATCGACGATCAACACCGAATTGAAGCTGTTGGTCTGCAGCTGCAGGCGCGCCGCTTCGGCTTCCAGGTCGCGCCGGTCGTGCGGGTGCTGGCCCAGCGTGGTGGCGCTGTAGGCCAGCTGCTGCTGCGCGGACTGGATGAAGTTCTGGGTGGTTTCGGCCAGCTTGCTGGCATACACCCGGTTGGCTTCCAGGGTATTGCCGATCAGCTGTTCTCGTTGTACGCGGTAGCTGGCGTGCAGGGTGTTGGCCAGCGCCACCAGGGCACTGAGCAGGGCCAGGGCAAGGATCAGCTTGCCAAGGTTGAGGCGGGTGGAAAACGGGCGCATGCGGTCGACGGGGCTGGCAGGGTGCAGCGCCAACCGGCATGCGGATGGAACGGCAACGATGGAGCAATCAGGAGCGCAACATCCCACCCCCGGGCGGACTACAAACTACGGATCACGGCGCGGATTATTGCGGATTCCGGCGCGCAATGGGTGAAGCGCGCACCCGGCCGCGTTCAGCGCTCCAGGCGTCGGCGCAGCACGCTGCGCACCTGTGCGGCCGTGGTGGCATCCAGCGCGCCCAGCACGCCGCGGGCGTGGGCGGGAACGTGCGCGGCGGTGTCCGGGCCGGCAGTGAATACGTAGTGGTCGAAGAGGGTGCGCCACTGGTCGCGCTGCTGCGGTGGAAGTTCGCGCAGCGCCAGCATGGCCAGCATCAGTGCGTTCATGGGCGCATCCATCCACGCCGGCACCGGACGCCACCAGTAGTTGACCAGGACATTGAAGGTGTCCAGCCCTTCCATGTGGTGCCACCACAGCGAGGGGATGAACACCGCATCGCCCGGGCCCAGTTCGGCCACCTGCGCATGGGCCATTGCCGTGGCAAAGCGCGGAAAGCGGTGCAGGTCCGGTGCGGCGAAGTCGACCAGGCTGATGGCCTGGCCGGCGGGGGTGAAATCCAGCGGGCCGATGTACAGGTTGTCGACCTGCTCCGGGGCGAACAGGGTCACCCGGCGTCGGCCGGCGGCCACGCAGGCCAGGTTGTCCGGTACATCCTGGTGGGCGGCAATGCGCGAGCGGTTGCCGATCCAGATGCTGGCCAGCGGCTCGTCCACCCCAAGCGCCAGCGGATTGCAGGCGCCGAAACCGGGCAGGACGCTGTCCAGTGTGGTCGAGGCCACATAGATCCCGGGCGGGTCGGGGTCGGGCTGGTACTTGAGCAGGGTGTCGAGCACCACTTTCAGCGCGATCTGCTCACGGCGGAAATTGAAGCCGCTCATATCCGCGTTGTAGAACAGCCGCCCCTGCGCCTGTGGCGGCGCCGTGGTGGCGGTGACCGGCAACTGGCCGTGGTCGAACTGCTTGAGGTGCGCCACGGCCGCGGCCGCCGATGTGCGTGCCGCAGCCACCATCGGCCAGTGCGCCACCAGTCCGCGCAGCACCTTGGGCGTGGTCCAGCCGGGCAGCTGCGTGTGCAGCTGCGCCGGGTCCAGCCCCTGCACTTCCTCGATCCGGCCTGTCATCGCGCCGTGGTCCCCGTGCTCAGAACTTGTAGCGTACCCCGAACATGTAACGCGGCCCGGTCTGGGTGGCGTAGCGCAGCATGTTGGTGTGGCGCGCATAGGTGCGCATGGTTTCGTCGGTGAGGTTGATCGCCTCCAGGCTCAGCGTGAGCTGGTCGCTCACCGCGTAGCTGATGTTGAGGTCCAGTTGGCCGTAGGCGTCGGTGTAGTTCGGGTTCGGGCCCTGCCCGCCGATGCCGTTGAGGAACTTGTCGCGCCAGTTGTAGGCCGCACGCACCTGCCAGTTGTACTTCTCGTAGAACAGCACCAGGTTGGCCGAGTCGCTCAGGCCGATCATCGGGTACTGGTCGCCCAGGCTCAGGTTGTCGAAGGTCAGGCCGGATTTCACCTTGGTGTAGTTGGCCGCCAGGCCGAAACCGGTCTGCCCGAACAGCTGCTGCACGCTCAGTTCCCAGCCGTCCAGGTGGTCCGAGCGCTGGTTGGCCGGCAAGGTGATGTCGAACCCGGCGATCGGGTCGCCCGGCTGGCCGACGATGGTGCCGGTGCGCTGGCCGGCCGAGTTGGTGCCGGTGGCGGTCACGCCCGGGTCGCCGTCGTGGTTGGCGAAAATGTAATCGCGGATGCAGGGCATGTCGGTCACCCCGCAGCCCGAGGCCAGCGCCTCGTTCCAGTAGGTGCCGCCCACCGGGGTGTGCAGCCCGGCGCTGTTGTCGCGCACGATGGTGTTGCTGATGAAGTTCTTGATGTTCTTGCGGAAGAAGCCCAGCGAGGCGTAGCTGGATTCGCCGTAATACCATTCCAGCGACAGGTCGAAGTTGTCGGCCAGCAGCGGCTCCAGCCCCGGATTGCCGCGTGAGCCGGTGCCGCCCTGGGTGCGCACGATGTTGTCGAAGCGGCGGCCGCTGTCGATCTGGGTCCAGCCGGGGCGGCCGATGCTGCGGCTGTAGCTGCCGCGTAGCGCCAGCGCCTCGGTGATGTCCAGCTTGAGGTCCACGTTGGGCAGCACGTAGTCGTACTTGCCCTTGCCGCCGATGAAGGTGCCCTCGGCCGCATAGCCCAGGTTGAACTCGTTGGCCGAGCCCCAGTTGATGCTGGTCGGCACGCGCACCAGCGCGGTCGATTCCACCTCGGTCTGCTCATAGCGCACGCCGGCGGCCACATGCAGCGGCATCGACCAGTCGAAGGTGGTGCGGTACTGCAGGTAGGCGCTCTTGGAGGTCTCGGTGGTGCGGATGTCTTCGGTGTACTCGGTGGGCGCCAGGTAGCAGGTGGGGCAGGGCGGCTCGCCATTGGCGGCCACCTGGCCGGCACGCTCGCGCAGGCGGTCGAAGTCGAAGACCAGGAACTGGCCGGTCAGGCGTGGGTCGCTGTGCCCGGAGAACGCATCGAAGTACTTGCCCATGTCATCGGCGTACCAGATGCTGTCGTCATAGTCGGCCGGGTTGCCCAGCCCACCCCAGCTGTCGCGCTGCATGATCGCCGAGGCCGAGCGGTTCTCCACCTTGGTATGGCCGACGCCGAAATCCAGTGCGGAATAGTCGGCGAACTTGAAGGTACCGCTTCCCTGGTACTGCTGAACCTTGGACTTGTTGTAGCTGTTCTGGAACACCGAACCGGTGACCAGCGCCTGGTTGGCCTGCACGCCGCCCGGTGGCAGCGCGATGTTGATGATTGGCAGGTCGCCGCTGTAGTCCACGGTGGTCTTGCCGCGCACGAAGGCGGCCACACCGAGCACGCCGGCCGAGCCATACGGGCTGTCCGGCTGCGATTCGGCGGTGGCATTGTGGACGTCGAAGGACAGGTTCAACGCGTCGTTGACTTCCCATGCCACGTTGAAGCCGAGCGCGTCCATGCTGTTCTTGGTGGCCAGCTTCATGCCGCCCATCGACACGTCCGAGTTGACCATGTCTTCGCTGTAGATGATCGGCGCCGCGATCGGGCCATTGGTCCAGGTGCTGTCGCCGGGGCCGTAGTTGAACCACACCGACAACTCGCTGCGCTGCTGCTGCACCTTGTTCTCCACGTAGGTGTAATCCAGCGTGGTGGTGACATTGTCGGCCGGCTTCCACTGCAGGGTGGCCTGGGCGTTGGTGCGTTGGCGCTGCACGCCGTTGACGTTGTAGGCGGTGTTCTGCGGGCGGCCGTAGATGTCGGTGGCGTCGGGGCGGTTCTGGATGCGGTCCGAATAGCCCTGGCCGGGTTGGGGCAGGGCGCGCCAGTCGCTGCTTTCGTTGCCCTGGAAGGTGGCCCAGCCCTCGGCCACGGTGGCCTGGTTGAAGCCCGAATCGCGCTCCTGGTGGCTGGCGCTTAGGGTCACGCCGAAGCGGTCGTCGGCGTAGCGCTGGCTGAAGATGCCCGACAGCTCGCCGGTGATGCTGGCACCCTGCAGGGTGCGCGGCAGGTTGTCGTTGGAGCTGTCGTTGACTGCCTTCAGGCCCAGGCTGATCACCGGTTCGGATTCCAGCGGGCGCAGCGTCTTGATGTTGATGGTGGCGCCGATGCCGCCGGTGGGGTTGTCGGCGCGGGTGGTCTTGTACACCTCCACTGCCGAGATCGATTCGGAGGCGATGTTGGCGAAATCGAACGAGCGCGAGCCGGACAGCCCGCCGCCGCCGTTGCCCAGGTTCGACGCCGGCATCTGGCGGCCGTTGAGCAGCACCAGGTTGAAGTCGGGGCCGATGCCGCGCACGGTCACCTTGGAGCCTTCGCCGCTGGACGTACGGTCGATCGACACGCCGCTGATGCGCTGCAGCGATTCGGCCAGGTTGGTATCGGGGAACTTGCCGATGTCCTCGGCGACGATGCCATCGACCACGCCCTGGCTGTCGCGCTTGAGGTTCATCGACGAGGTAAGGCTGCCGCGGATGCCGGTGACCTGCACCGCGTCCAGCGTGGTCGGGTCGGGCGCTTCGCCCGTGGCCGGGCGGGCCGGATCCTGCGCCCAGGCGGGGCTGGCCAGCACGGCCAGCAGCGCGGAAGTGAGCATCGCCTTGCGGGGTACGACCTTGTACGTCTTCATGAAAGCTCCCTCCCCAGGGAAATCGATAATGGCGTCCTACGGCGTGACGGCGTGGTTCAACTGCACACGGGCCGGATTGGGAGCCATCGTTGACAGCGTTGTCAACAAACGACCCCGCCAGTGCGCCTGGTGTCGGCATGGCCGGCACGTCCAGCGCTGTCATCCAGGCCGCATCGACGACCGGTAAAGCACCGTGGCGCAGGGGCTGCCGTATGTTTCATGCGGTATCCCGTGCTGCCGCTGCAGCATGCAGGCGACGTTGTGCAGTGCAGAACGAAACTGCGCGGATGCCCGCAACAGGCCACCGCACTGCCCCTGTCCTGTCTGCTGACAGCGCTGGACAATCGATGACGAAGCGGGTTCCATGTGTGGCCGCCGAATGGCTGGCCTACCCTTCAACAAGGACATGCAATGGACAACCCTGCTGCAGTGCGCGGGCAACACGTGCAAAGCAACCGCGTGGCCCTGACGGTGGTCACCGCGATCTTCTTCATGTGGGGCTTCCTGACCTGCCTCAACGACATCCTCATTCCACACCTCAAGGCGGCCTTCGCGCTCACCTGGGTGCAGGCGATGCTGGTGCAGTTCACCTTCTTCGGCGCGTACTTCCTGATGTCGCTGCCGGCGGGCCGGCTGGTGGCGGCGGTGGGCTACAAGCGCGGCATCGTGGCCGGGCTGGCCATCGCCGGGGTGGGCGCGCTGCTGTTCTGGCCGGCCGCGCACGCGCATGTGTACGGGTTGTTCCTGGCGGCCTTGTTCGTGCTCGCCACCGGCATCACCGTGCTGCAGGTGGCGGCCAACCCGTACGTGGCGCTACTGGGACCGGAGCAGACCGCGTCCAGCCGGCTGACCCTGGCGCAGTCGATGAACGCACTGGGCACCACGCTGGCCCCGCTGTTTGGCGGCCTGCTGATCCTGTCGGCCGAACCGCGCACCGACGAAGCACTGGCGCTGCTGCCGCAGGCCGAGGCGCTGGCCTACCGTGCCGCCGAGGCGCAGTCGGTGCAGCTGCCGTACTTCGGCCTGGCCGTGGCACTGTTCGTGCTGGCCGCGGCCATCTGGATGTTCCGCCTGCCGGCGATCCCGGGCGTGGAGGAAGGGGCCGCCGGTGGGCGCATCCGCGACGCGCTGCGGCATCCGCACCTGCGCTACGGCGTGCTGGCGATCTTCTTCTACGTGGGTGCCGAAGTGTCCATCGGCAGCGTGCTGGTCAACTTCCTGTCGATGCCGGGCATCGGCGAAGGGCTCACCGAGCAGGAGGCCACGCGCTATGTGTCGTTGTACTGGGGCGGCGCACTGGTGGGCCGCCTGGTCGGCACCGTGCTGCTGGCCCGGCTGGACCCGCGCCGCCTGCTGGGCATCTTCGCGCTGGTGGTGATGGCGCTGCTGGCGGTGACCATGCTGGCCGGTGGCGGATTGGCCAAGTGGGCAGTGGTGAGCATCGGGCTGTTCAACTCGATCATGTTCCCGACCATCTTCGCGCTCGCCATCGCGCGCCTGGGCGCGTTGACCGGCAAGGGCTCCAGTCTGCTGGTGATGGCCATCGTGGGCGGGGCGGTGGTACCGCTGGCGATGGGCTGGGTGGCCGACCACCACGGCCTGCAGCTGTCGTTCCTGCTGCCCATGCTCTGCTACCTGTACATCGTGTTCTACGCGTGGCGGGGCTCGCGCCACGCCGCGTAGGCAGGCGCCTCAGCGTCGCCGCGGCGCGTGGGTCGATTCGCGCACCAGTACCGCATGGTCCACGGTGACCATGCGGCCGGCGTCGGGTGAGCGGATGTGGTCGATCAGCTGTTCGGTGGCCAGCCGCCCCATGTGCGAGGTGGGCTGCCGCACCGTGGTCAGCGCCGGGTAGATATGCCCGGCGATCGGCGTGTCATCGAAGCCGCACACCGACAGGTCGCGCGGCACGCGCAGCCCGCGCTGGCCGGCCACCCGGTAGACCGCGGCGGCCATGTCATCGTTGGCCGCGAAGATGGCTGTCGGCGGTTGCGGCAGGTCGAGCAGCGTGTTGGCCGCCTCGATCCCGGACTCGAATGAAAACTGCCCGTTGACCACCAGGGCCGGGTCGTAGGCGATGCCGTGCTCACGCAGCGCCTGGCGGTAGCCGGCCAGGCGCCACTGGCAGGCACCGTGCGCGCGCGGGCCCTTGATGTGGCCGATGCGGCGGTGGCCCTGCGCCACCAGGTGGCCAATCAGTTCCACCACGGCCGTGGTTTCATCCATGCGCACGCCGATGCGGCCGTCGGGGTGGCGCGGGGCGATGCTGGCGAAGGGAATCTCGTGCTCTTCCAGGTAGGCCAGCACCACCGCATCGTCGGTCAGCGGTGGAATCAACACCGCGCCATCGGGCCGCGAGTTCTCGAACAATGCGGCCAGGTCGGGCAGGGTGCTGCGGCCAACGCCGACCGGACCCAGGATCAGGTTGTAGTGGGTGGCGTGGCAGGCTTCGAGCATGCCGTTCTGGATTTCCATCAGGTAGTTGCGCGAGGGATTGTTGTAGACCAGCGCCAATGCATAGGAGCGTTGCCCGGCCAGGCTGCGCGCCGACAGGTTGGGCTTGTAGCCCAGCCGCGCCACCGCCGCGGTGACCCGCTCGCGCGTTTCGGCGCGTACGTTGGGCTCGTTGTTGAGCACGCGGGACACGGTCTTGATCGAAACGCCCGCAACCGCGGCGACATCCTCGATTCGACTACGCATGGTGCGGTGGATCCTATGTGGGGGCAGGTCGGCAGCTGCCGATGGTAGTGCGGCAATGTCGCGTGGAGGTTGCCGATGCAGGCCGATGTTGCCATGCCGCGGTGGTTTATTGCGCGTCGTTGAAATCCGTGCGGCGTTGCAACACCCGGCGCGGGGTAGAGGCAACCGTCCGTGCCGGAAAGCCCGTGTTACCGGGAGGCACGTCCCGCGCGGGCGCTCCCTTGGTTGACAGCGTTGCGGGGTCTTTGTATGACAGCGCTGTCAGAAAGGGGCGTTGAACCGATCCAAATGCTCGCCGGCACCAGGGCGCCGCGCTCTTGCGCGTCGTGGTGGCCTGCTCGGCGCCCACCCCGATCGCGCGTCATTCCACCGGAGGTAGTTGTCCGTGAACAGCCCCAACAAGACCCTTCTTGGCAGCTGCCTGCTGCTCGCGCTGGCCGCACCGGTGGCCGCTGCGCCCGCCAGCGGCGAACGCCTGCAGGACTGGCCGCGGGTGACCAGCGCTATCGCCAGCGACGCGACGATCGAGGCGCGGGTGAAGCAGATCGTGGCGGAGATGACACTGGCGCAGAAGGTGGGGCAGATGACCCAGCCGGAGATCAAGACCATCACCCCGGCGCAGGTGCGCCAGTACTACATCGGCTCGGTGCTCAACGGCGGCGGCTCATGGCCGGGCATGAACAAGCATGCCAGCGTAGCGGATTGGCTGACGCTCGCCGACGCGTACCGCGCGGCGTCGCTGACCACCGATGCGCGCACGCCGGTGCCGGTGATCTGGGGCACCGACGCGGTGCACGGCCACAACAACGTGTACGGCGCCACGCTGTTCCCGCACAACATCGGCCTGGGGGCGGCCGGCGATGCCGAACTGATCGAGCGCATCGGCGAAGCCACTGCACGCGCCACCCGTGCCACCGGCATCGACTGGGTGTTCGCGCCCACCCTGGCGGTGGCGCACGACCCGCGCTGGGGCCGCACCTATGAGAGCTTCTCCTCCGACCCGGCCCGCGTGCGCGAATACGCACGGGCCTACGTCAAGGGCGCGCAGGGCCGTTTCGGCGATGACGGCAACGTGGTGGCCACCGCCAAGCACTACATCGGCGACGGCGCCACCGACAACGGCCGCGACCAGGGCGAGGCGCTGGTGGACAAGGCCACCATGGTCAACGTGCACGGGCAGGGCTATTACGGCGCGCTGGGCGAAGGCGTGCAGACGGTGATGGCCTCGTTCAACAGCTGGAACGACCGTAGCGGCCGCGTCGACTACGGCAAGATGCACGGCAACAAGGCGCTGCTCACCGGTGCCCTGAAAGACACCATGGGGTTCGACGGGTTCGTCGTCTCCGACTGGAACGGCATCGCCCAGGTGCCGGGCTGCCGCAATGACAGCTGCGCCCAGGCGATCAACGCCGGCATCGACATGGTGATGGTGCCCGACGACTGGAAGGCCTTCATCGCCAACACCATCGCGCAGGTGGAGAAGGGCGAGATTCCGATGGCGCGCATCGACGATGCGGTCAGCCGCATCCTGCGGGTCAAGCTGCGCGCCGGCCTGTTCGAGCACACGCCGTCAGACAGCCGCTATGCCGGTGACGCCAACGCCGTGCAGCACCGCGCGCTGGCGCGCCGGGCGGTACGGGAGTCGCTGGTGCTGCTGAAGAACGAAGGCAGCGCGCTGCCGCTGCGCCGCAACGCGCGGGTAATGGTAGTGGGCAAGAGCGCCGACAGCCTGTCCGACCAGGCCGGTGGCTGGTCGCTGACCTGGCAGGGCACCGAAAACACCAACGCCGATTTCCCCAACGCCGATTCGGTGCTGGGTGCGCTGCGCGCCGAACTGGGAACCCAGCAGGTGGCCTACAGCGCCGACGGTACCGGGCTGGATCCGAGCAAGTTCGATGTGGTGGTGGCGGTGGTGGGCGAAACCCCCTACGCCGAAACCAACGGCGACATCCTGGCCTCCGATTCGGTCAGCCACAGCCGCGCCTACCCGCAGGACCTGGCGGTGCTGCGCGCGGCCCAGGCCAGCGGCAAGCCGGTGGTCACCGTGTACTTCTCCGGTCGCCCGATGTACACCAACGACCTGCTCAACCTGTCCCAGGCATTCGTGGCGGCGTGGCTGCCGGGCAGTGAGGGCAAGGGCATCACCGATGTGCTGGTGGCCGGCAAGGACGGCACGCCGGCGCACGACTTCCGCGGCCGGCTGAGCTTCCCGTGGCCGGGCGTGCCGTGCCCGGCACCGATTGACAGGCCGGACCCGAAGCGCCCGCCGCTGTTCACGCTCGGCCACGGCCTGACCTACAGCGCGCCCGCCACGCTGGCGCGCCTGCCCGAAGCCAATCCGGACAACTGCGGCGAAGTGACCACGCTGCCGATCTTCAACCGCGCCGATACGCCGCCGTTCGCACTGCACGTGGCCGCCAACGGTGCCACCCAGCCGCTGGGCAACGACCTCAACGCCACGCTGCGCTGGCCGACCGCCACGCCGGTGGTGCAGGTGCGCACCGTGCAGGTGAACACCCAGCAGGATGCCAAGGAAGTGACGTGGCTGGCACCGGCGCAGTTGATCGCACGCAGCACCTCGCGGCGCAACCTGGGCGCGCTGGCACGCAACCATGGCGCGCTGCAGTTCGACGTGCAGCTGGTGCAGCGCCCGGCATCGCCGGTGACGGTAAGCATGCAGTGCGGCACCGGCTGCGAAGGGGGCGTGGATATCGCCCCGCTGCTGGGCAAACTGGCGCCCGGCCAGAAGCAGACCGTGACCGTGCCGCTGGCGTGCTTTGCCAAGCGCGGCGTGGACCTGGGCGCGGTGGAAGCGCCGTTCGTGGTGAGCGCCGACGCACCGTTCGCGGCGGCATTCACCCAGGTGCGCGTGTCGGTGGATGCAGACGAGGCCGCGGGCGTGGTGCGCTGCCCGTAGAGCCGGGCTCTGCCCGGCTGCCGTTCGACCGGGAATGCGTAGAGCCGGGCTCTGCCCGGCTGCCGTTCGACGGGGGGATGCGTGGAGCCGGCCAGCGGCCGGCACTACCCGGGCATCTCCCGCAACGAAAAAGGCCCCGCGATGCGGGGCCTTTTTCTGTTCGCCCGAAACGCGTATCAGCGCTTCATCGAACCGAAGAACTCGTCGTTGGACTTGGTGTTCTTCATCTTGTCGAGCAGGAATTCCATCGCGGCCATTTCATCCATCGGATGCAGCAGCTTGCGCAGGATCCAGATCTTCTGCAGCAGTTCCGGTTCGATCAGCAGGTCTTCGCGACGGGTGCCCGAGCGGTTGATGTCGATCGCCGGGAACACGCGCTTTTCAGAGATGCGACGGCTCAGGTGCACTTCGCTGTTGCCGGTGCCCTTGAACTCTTCGTAGATCACCTCGTCCATCTTGCTGCCGGTATCGACCAGCGCGGTGGCGATGATGGTCAGGCTGCCGCCTTCCTCCACGTTGCGCGCGGCGCCGAAGAAGCGCTTCGGACGGTGCAGGGCGTTGGCGTCCACACCACCGGTGAGCACCTTGCCGGAGCTGGGCACCACGTTGTTGTAGGCACGCGCCAGGCGGGTGATCGAGTCGAGCAGGATCACCACGTCCTTCTTGTGCTCGACCAGGCGCTTGGCCCGCTCGATCACCATTTCGGCCACCTGCACGTGGCGCGCAGCCGGCTCGTCGAAGGTGGAGCTGATGACCTCGCCGCGCACGGTGCGCTGCATTTCGGTCACTTCTTCCGGGCGCTCGTCGATCAGCAGCACGATCAGGTGCACGTCCGGATGGTTGGTGGTGATCGCCGTGGCCACCTGCTGCATCATCATCGTCTTACCGGCCTTCGGCTGGGACACGATGAGCGAGCGCTGGCCCTTGCCCTGCGGTGCCATCAGATCGAGGATGCGGCCGGTGATGTCTTCGGACGAGCCGTTACCGCGTTCCAGGGTGAAGCGCTTGCGCGGGAACAGCGGGGTCAGGTTTTCGAACAGCACCTTGTTCTTCGACGCTTCCAGCGGCTCACCATTGATGGTGTCCACGATCGACAGCGCGAAGTAACGCTCGCCGTCCTTCGGGAAGCGGATGCGGCCGGACAGGTGGTCGCCGGTGCGCAGGTTGAAGCGGCGGATTTGGCTGGGCGAGATGTAGGTATCGTCCGGGCCGGCCAGGTAGCTGGCTTCGGCGGCACGCAGGAACCCGAAGCCGTCCGGCAGGATTTCCAGCACGCCGTCGGCGGCAACGCCGTCGCCGTGGCGGGTGAGCACCTTGAGCAGGGCGAAGATCACGTCCTGCTTGCGGGCACGTGCCACGCCTTCGGAGATCTGCAGCTGCTCGGCGATTTCCAGCAGCTTCTGCGCCGGCATGCGCTTGAGGTCGCTCAGCGAATAGACCGGGAAGCCTTCGGGCACGTTGGCCTGCTGGCTGCGCACGAACGGCTGCTGTTCGCCGTTGTCCTGCGGCATGCCGTCGTCGTTGTAGCGATCGCCACCGCGGTTGCGGTCACGGCGATTGCGGAAACGATCACGGCGGTTGCCCTGACCCTGACCCTGGTTCTGGCCCTGGCCTTGACCCTGCTGGTACGGGTTCTGCCCGCCCTTGGGGCTGTTGTTGTTGTTGTTGCCGTTCTGGTTGCGCTGGCCACCGTCGCCGGTGTCCTGCTGCGCATTGCCCTGGGCAGAGGAGGCGTCGCCAGCCGGTGCCTGCTGGGGCGCCGACGGAGCGGCGACCGGCGCCGGCGCGTCAGGCGCGGCAGCCAGGGGCAGGGCGGATTGATGAGCGGGGGGGGAACCTGCCTCGGCAGCGGTGTTGGCGGCGGCCTTGGCGACGCGCGGCTTGCGCACGCGCTTCTCGGCGGGCGCGTCGGCGCTCCCGGGTTCGGAAGTAGTGATATCGGACAAGTGCTGGATTCCTCGCTAGAAGGTGCGAGCGCCCGGCAGGGCAGCGAACGTTGGGAAAGGATTCTGGAAAGAACGTCGTCCAGAAGATGCGGCGCGCGAATGCGGCCGGATGCTGCCGACACTAACACCGGCTCGCGGCGGCGCGCAAGCCGGGTGGGGCAGGGTCATTCATGCGGGGCAGGCCCCGCGGGCAGCCGGCGGGCACCGGCTGCCTGCTGCGATCAGGCCAGCGCCTTGTCCAGCATGCCGGCCAGCTGGGCCTTGCCGACCGCGCCGATCTGCTGCGCCTGGACCTGGCCGTCCTTGAACACCAGCAGCATCGGGATCGAGCGAACGTGGTACTTGGCGGCCAATGCGCGGTTCTGGTCCACGTTGACCTTGGCGATCTTGGCGCGGCCGTTGTAGGCGTCGGCCAGTTCATCCAGGGCGGGGGCGATCATCTTGCACGGACCACACCACTCGGCCCAGAAATCGACCAGCACCGGTTCCTTGGAATTCAGCACTGCGCTATCGAAGTCGGCATCGCCGACATGTACAACCTTGTCGCTCATCTTGGTTTCTCGTCTGGAAATGCACCCGGCGGGGCCGGAGGAGGTTGAATTTGGACGTCACCGGAGGGTGCCATCCGCGTCTGCTGCCTCGTGGCCGCGAGGGCGGCCAGCGGTGCGCCAGGTGGATGCCTGGTCGCTCACGGCGGGCAGTGTACCCCTATCGTCGCGGCCGGGCAGGTGCTGCCTGAAACCCAGCATCCTGTGATCGGCGCCCTGCATTGACGGGGGAGTCCTTCTCTATATGCGGCCGTCTGGCACCGCCTCCAGTGCGCGGGGCGCGCCCGTTCAACTGGCGGCAGGCGCGGTGAAAACGTGTGAAATCCGCCCGGTCGTCGACCGGTCCGTGCGCCGGCAGCCGCCCTCGGACGGGCTGTCTCAGCACGTGGTGCGACGGCAGAGGCCGGTTTGGCGCCGACAGTGCGCTAAACTGCCCCATTGTGCGGCGCCCCTGGACCGGTTGGTCCGGCCCCGTCCAACCCCGGCGCAGGGCCCGCAATGGCGACGGTGCCCCCCAAGATTGCAAGCCTCCCGCGCACCGCTGCCGGGGCGGCCTTACCAAGACGGACACATGAGCGACAAACCGCTGACCGATTTGACCTTCTCCTCCTTCGAGCTGCATCCCGCCCTGCAGGCGGGCCTTGAAGGAGCCGGATTCACCCGTTGCACGCCCATCCAGGCGCTGACCTTGCCGGTCGCGCTGCCCGGCGGCGACGTCGCCGGCCAGGCCCAGACCGGCACCGGCAAGACCTTGGCCTTCCTGGTCGCGGTGGTGAACCGCCTGCTGACCCGCCCGGCACTGGCCGACCGCAAGCCGGAAGACCCGCGCGCGCTGATCCTGGCCCCGACCCGCGAACTGGCCATCCAGATCCACAAGGATGCAGTCAAGTTCGGCTCGGACCTGGGCCTGCGCTTCGCGCTGGTCTACGGCGGTGTGGATTACGACAAGCAGCGCGAGATCCTGCAGCAGGGCGTGGACGTCATCATCGCCACCCCGGGCCGCCTGATCGACTACGTCAAGCAGCACAAGGTGGTTTCGCTGCACGCCTGCGAAATCTGCGTGCTCGACGAAGCCGACCGCATGTTCGACCTGGGCTTCATCAAGGACATCCGCTTCCTGCTGCGCCGCATGCCCGAGC
>Ga0163161_10001108_pt1 | contig 20363 bp, 22 predicted proteins | sample S45metaG_FD_129847 | JGI IMG/M metagenome (GOLD analysis project Ga0163161, IMG submission 129847) | Switchgrass rhizosphere microbial communities from Kellogg Biological Station, Michigan, USA - S4-5 metaG | ecosystem: Host-associated > Plants > Roots > Rhizosphere > Soil | place: USA... | reverse complement strand
TATTTGGTATTCAAAGTTCGGGGAAGTGACCTTTCACTTCAATTCGTAGATACAGCCTTAAACAGCGGGGAGTTTCTGCACTATGACCTAACAAGCAATAGCTTCCGCACTGGCATAATCCATGACGCTCTCTTTAAGCTTAAAGAAAACATCAATCGACTGAGATCCCTAGAGGTGTCTTTCAAGGAGGAGGTCTCTGAACGCATAGCGAAGTATTCCCCCAAGTACAGTCCAGAACTGCGGACAGATGAAGAGTTTAGCGTTCCCAACTCTGAACTCCTGATTCCTTTCGTCTTTCTGACGTGTGAAATAAACATCGGCCGGTTGTGTATAGGTATTCTAAATGCTTTGAAAGGTAACCTGAGTTATTTGGAGAAGGTCGAGTTGTTTTCTACAAATCCGTACCCCGACCAAGCCGAAAAGTTGGACGCTGAGGTGACTACAATTGCGGATGCTGAGAAGTGGTTTGAAAGCTTCGAATGACTAGCCATAACGCAAACACGCTCAGAACTCTAAAGGAACTTTACGACGACTATCGTCCGGCGATCGTTAGAATCACCATCAGAACGCGCGAGGGTGATCTAGCAAATGGATGCGGTTTTCACATCGGCCACGGAAATATCGTAACTGCAAAACACGTGCTTGACGATGGAGAATTGGATGCGGTTACAAGAGTCTATGATGATGAACCGGTGCATGTACGGAAAGTGCTCGATTCCTCGGAACCGGGCATAGATTTGGCGCTCTTACAAACCGACTTTGACCTATCAGACTATGTAAACAAGACACACTTCCTAGGAGATAAGCGTCGACAAGACGCAAAGACCGATCGCATCCCTTTGAGCTTTTTTACGAACGAATTTCTGGGAGCAGGATTCGTATTGACGAAGGTTCTTTTAATGGGGTTTCCGCGAGTTCCCCGATCGAATAAAACCTATTTGCTAGCTGTAACCGGCGAAGTGAACGCACTGATTGGCAAGTACCGTGAAGAACAACCGCATTTCATTATTTCGACCGTGGCGAGAGGGGGATTTAGCGGGGGACCGGTGATCAATGAATATGGTTCGTTATTGGCCGTTTTGATCGAATCCCTGTATGAACAGGATCAAGCTGAGGAGAATGGGTTTGCTTCAGCAATTGCGATCGAGCCTCTTTTAAACCTACTCGCAGAGCATGGAATTGAGCCAATTGATATACCACCCCATCTTTGGAAAGACTTCTGCCAGCGAATAAAAACCGGCAAAGCAATTAATAACACACGCACGGGCACAGATGACTAGCAGCCCGATAGTGATGGTCGGGCCAGTGATTCTGAGGTTCCTATCACCTCGCACCGCGGCCGACGGTGATCATTGAGCCCGTTTCCGAAATTGAGAATTGAGAATTGAGAATTCTCCGGGCATAAAACCCGGAGTGTTGCTGAAGCAGGCAACCGTGAAAGTGCAAGAGCTGGGTCTGGGCGGGATGCCGCGGCTCGGTGCGGCAGCACACAGACAGTTCCTTCTTAGTTTGATCAAATCAAATAAGCATAAGCACTGAATAGAGCTGACGGCCTTTCAAACTTGTGCCCGATCGCCTTAGCGATGCTTCCACAAGGAGAATAGAAATGGTTTCTTTACTTATTTGGTTAGTTTTGGGATTTTTAGCAGGCTATCTTGCAAAGTTCATTTTGCCCGGTCCTGATGGCGGCGGCGTGGTCTTGACCACAATTCTGGGGATCCTCGGAGCCGTTGTCGGCGGATTTCTGGGTAAATATTTCTTTGGGTATCCGATGATCAGTTCGTTTGATAATATCGGCAACAACCTGCCAAGTTTTTTCTCGTCAATAGTCGGCGCGATCCTCGTTTTGGTGATCTTTCGCCTGGCGAACGGGCGTAGGTTAACGCGGTAGGGCAGTGGAAGACGGAGAACGAGGCGAGCGGCGTAGATCCTTCAGCCAGTTCCTGTCGCCGAAGGTGACACATAAAATAGCCCAGGGTGGAACCCTGGGTAGAACGTGACAAACAAGACGCGTCCCTGAAGGGGACGAACACCAACGCTGGATGTTCGTCCCCGTCAGGGACGGAATATTTTTTGCGACGGCACGTAGGGTTGCACCCTACGCTATTATATTCGTCCCTTTCAGGGACACGTCTTCTATCACCTCGCGCCGCGGCCGACGGTGATCATTGAGTCCGTTCCAAAATTGATAATTGAGAATTGAGAATTGAAAACCCGCAGGATCAGGCAGCAAGGAGTCTGAGTTTTTTACGGCGATTTCTTGAGGCACGGCTGAATTGCAATTGAGAAGTGAGAAGTGAGAATTGAAAATTAAGAGTCACGCAGCTATTCATTGTTCGCCGATGAAGTGTGTATAGTCGCGTGCCGAATGGATGATGCGAAGTATGACGATCTCGTCAGCGTTTTCCGTGTAGAAAATCAAGCACTTGTCGAATCCGCGAATGAACCACATTCGCATATCGACGTCATTCTGATATTTTCTGGGGCTGCCGATCTTCGGTGAGTTGCGGAGCCGCTCGATCGTTTCCTCGAACGCGTCGAAAAACCTATCGGCGACCTCAATGTCATCCTGGGCGATGTATACACCGATCTCGACAAGATCGACGAGGGCCTGCGGAAGCCTTACGACCTTCATTGCAGAGGCGCGCGATCGCGGATCCGCTTTTTGACCGTTTCGCGGGCCGTATCGATCTCGCCTTGCGTCAACGGCGCGGGCTCGCCGCTCTCATATGCCTCGTCGATAAGCGTGGTGAATCGTTCGTCGTCGATACTGTCGAATTCAAGCTGCGCGCGATGACGTTCGAACCACTCGGCCAATTCTTCTACCTTGCCGCGTGGCAGCTGCATTATCGCGGCTTCGATCTCGCTTATTCCCATACGGTTTAGATGTTATTCGAGTCTCGCCATGCCGTCAATTACTTCTTCTCCATCACCTCGCACCACGGCCGACGGTGATCATTGAGTCGAGTGGCAGTTCGAGGATGCCTTCGTCGGTAAAGTCGGCGGCGTCGAAGAGGCTGGTGCCCTCGATGCGGAGGCGGAAGTGGCGGAGAGCGGCGGCGGCGTGTATCTTGCGGTAGTTGCCGTTGCAGTGCGGTTTGACGGGGAACGCATTGCGGAGGCGCGGGTCCGTCGGCTTCATCCCGATGATGCGCCGGTTGCCGTCGTATCTCAGCTCTACCGCACGGGGCCGCCCGAGCGCCTCGTAAGCCGCCTTATTTATATAAAAGACGTGCCGCTGCCCAAGCGTCACCCGCAGCTCGTCCGACCTCGCCCGTCCGTATGCCCTTCCTTCAAATGTTGTCCAATGTCGATTGATCATATCTGTGTATCGTGAGCAGTGAGCGGTGAGCCGTGAGCAGATCAAGAAAACAGCTTACTGCTCACTGCTTACCGCTTACTCTGAACAAGCCTGCGGCAATTTGGAAGCGCAAAATTCCGATAATGCGGAAAATGCCGATTTTTTTGAAAAAACTTCTGATCTTCCCCGATCCGGGGCGCGAAACGACGACGATCATAAAGACGCGAAGACATCGCGGACGACGGACGTATGCGAAGAGAGTTGTTTACCGAAAACGCTCTTGAAAGAAAAAAAAGACCCTTACCAATCGAGCCAAAAACTTCTACCAATCGGCCAAAAACCCTTCGACATTGAGGCCAAAACCCACGACAGACACCGAAAACAGGTTCGTCGGCCTCTTAAGGCGTTGATCTTACACGCGTTAGCCCCGTTTTTTTCCGCCGATCCGGCCTGAGAATGGGGTCAGGCCGCGATACTCAACTCCCGCTGTTCATTTGCGCGACGTAGACGGAATTGACGGATGTTGAGTTTGTGTAGGGATTTGGGAACTCGATGTTGTGGGCGGTGGCGGAGCCGAAGACCGATCGGAGGCGTGCGGTGAAGTCTTCGTTGGCCGGGTCGTTGGACCAGAGGGCGAAGCATCCATTGGGTTTTAGCTGGGCTCGCACCGATGCAAGGCCTTCGGCGGTGTAAAAGAACTGGCTGCCGGATCCGAGGAAATGTTCGGGCGAATGGTCGATGTCCAGCAGGACGGCGTCGAACTTGCGCGTCGGCTCGGATGTATCAAAGCCGGTCCGGGCGAGTTCGAAAAATTCGCCTTGCCGCAGCTCGCACCTGGCGTCTTTGGTGAGCACGTCTCCATTCGGAACGAGCCCGGCCTGGTGCCAGTCGATCACTGCCTGAAAGAGATCGATGACGAGCAGCCGGTTGACCATCTTGTTTTTCAGGGCCTCGACGGCCGTATATCCCAGTCCCAAACCGCCGATCACGACGTCCAACTCCCCAGCGAGGCCGCAAAGCCCAAGCGTCGCGAGCTGCCGCTCGCTCTCGGTAAAGAGACTCGACATCAGATATTCGTCGCCGAGCTTGACCTCGAACACCTCGCGGTTGCCCAGGAGCGTTTCCACCCTTCGGCGAAGCGTCAGCACGCCAAGCGGTGTCTTTTCAAAGCCAATTTCTTGAATGTTCATTTTCAGCAGGCTCTCTTGTAATTTGGTTTCCCGGGCGCTCGTTCATTCTGACCGATTTCTTGGCAACCGGCCAAAAGATTTGTTGACACCCCAACTTTTAACAATGTATTATTAACTGTCAACAATGTTTGGCATCGTTGACCTAGTGCCCACTCGACTTGTTTTGACCTTGCGACCTACCGCCTGAGTTTTAGGGCCCATTTGCCCGGGCCCTTATTGGAGAACACACCGCACTTAGATGTCTGCAAAACTTGGGGAAATCCTTGTCCGCGAAAACCTGATCACGCCGGCACAACTGCGCGAGACGCTAGACTACCAGCGTGCCAATGGCGGTAGGATCGGGTCCAATCTGGTGCGGCTCGGCTATGTGTCGGACGACGTCGTGACGGCCGTCCTGTCGCGTCAGTACGGCGTGCCGTCGATCAACCTCGAGCTCTTCCAGATCGAGAAGGAAGTCATCAAGCTCATTTCGGAGGACGTCGCCTTAAAGTACTCGGTGCTGCCCATCTCGAAGGTCGGCGCCACCTTGACGCTCGCCATGGCCGACCCGACAAACGTCTTTGCCATGGACGATATCAAGTTCATGACGGGCCTCAACGTCGAGCCGGTGATCGCCAGCGAGACGTCGATCCAATTGGCGATCGCGAAGTATTACAGCGGATCGAGCGAGATCGACATATTCGATGCGGCATTCGCCGTCGAGGCCGAAAAGGCAACAAGATCGAAGAACGGTGGAAACAGAAATGGCGCAAAATTGGCGTCGGCCGTCGCCGAACGCCTCCACGACTCCGACCTAGATGTTTCGCTCGACCGGTTCGAGTTCGGCACCCATGAAGGAGAGGATTTTGAGGTCATTGACGACAATGAGGAAATCGACCTCGCCGCCCTCGCACGGGCGAGCGAAGATGCTCCTGTCGTGCGGCTGGTTAATGTGCTGATGGTCGACTCGCTACGGCGCGGCGCATCCGATATCCACGTCGAGCCGTACGAAAAGGATTTCCGCATACGGTTCCGCATCGACGGCGTTCTCTATGACGTGATGCATCCGCCACTCAAGATACGCGACCCGCTCATCTCGCGTCTCAAGATCATGGCGAAGCTCGACATCTCGGAGAAGCGCCTGCCGCAGGACGGCCGTATCAAGATCAAGGTCAAGATCGACAACCGTTCGCGCGAATTGGATTTCCGCGTGTCGACCTTGCCGACCTTGTTTGGCGAGAAGGTCGTGCTTCGCTTGCTCGATAAGGACAAGTTGATGCTCGACATGACCAAACTCGGCTTTGAGCAGGAGAGCCTCGACAAATTCAAGCGTGCGATCTCCAATCCCTACGGCATGGTGCTCGTCACGGGGCCGACGGGCTCCGGTAAAACGAATACGCTTTACTCGGCACTTCAGGCGCTCAACACCTCCGAGACCAACATCATGACGGCCGAGGATCCGGTCGAGTTCAACCTGCAGGGCATCAACCAGGTGCAGATGAAGGAGCAGATCGGCCTCAACTTTGCGGCCGCCCTTCGCTCCTTCCTGCGTCAGGACCCGAATATCGTGCTCGTCGGTGAGATCCGTGACTTCGAGACGGCAGAAATCGCGATCAAAGCGGCGCTTACCGGTCACCTCGTGCTCTCGACACTGCACACGAATGACGCGCCGTCAACCATTTCGCGATTGGTGAACATGGGCATCGAGCCGTTCCTTGTCGCGACCTCGGTCAATATCATTCAGGCCCAGCGCCTTATCCGCCGCATCTGCAGCGAGTGCAAAGAAGATGTCCATGTGCCGGTCGAGGGCCTCGTCGAGATCGGATTTGATAAGGCCGAGGCCGCCGAGCTCAAGCTCTACAAGGGCAGAGGCTGTACAGCCTGTAACAACACGGGCTACAAGGGTCGCGTCGGCCTCTATGAGGTAATGGAGATCACGGACGAACTCAGAGAATTGATCATTATTGGCGCTAGCGCAATGGAATTACGGAGAAAGGCGATCGAGTTGGGAATGATAACGCTTCGCGAATCGGGTCTGTACAAGATCCGCGAGGGCATCACGACCATCGAGGAAGTTGTGAAAGAAACCGTCGTTTAGTTATGGAGGAAAAATGTTAATCAGGGCAATCGCATTATCATTAGCACTTTTGATCGGCATCGGGGCGATCATTCCGCTGGCAACGAACGATGCCGAGGCCGGCCCGCACAAGAAGCACCGAAAGCACCGGCATCGTAAGCATTACAAGAAATACTCGAAGGCCTGGTGGCGTCAATATCATCGCCGTCAGCGCCGTCTGCGTGCGATCAGAGCGCGAAAACGCGCCCTGCGGTTGGCCCGGCTTCGCCTGGCCCGCGAGCGTGAGGCTGAAAAAAATAGGGCCTCAGCCAGTCCAAAACCGGTGAGCGCAAAAGCAGGGAAGGCTGATGGGACAGCATCGGTGTTGCCCTCAGGCGACCCGGCACCCAGCGGATGGCGTCCGGCACAGGTTTCACCGGCGGAGTTGCAGTTCCGTGTCGACAATTCGTCGGGCGAGCAGGTCGGATCGGCGTCGATCTCGGTCGTTGGCCCGGCGGTCGGTGGTTCGGCAAATGGCTATAGGACGGTCGGCGGCGTTTCGACGTCGTCGCTTCGGCGCGATGTTATCGACCGGATGATCCGCGAGAACGGCTGGGTAGTTAACGATTATCAAAAGGATATCGCCGGCCAGCAGGTTTATGTCGTCGTCGCGCAGTCGCAGGCAAAGAACGGCGGCCTGCAATCACGGATGTTCTATTTCACCGAGGTCGACGGACGCATCTACAGCGTGACGACAAATTCACCGGTGCGTGAATCGGAACGCCTCGCTGACGAATCCGAAAAGGTGATCAACTCGCTCAAGAGCCGCGTCCGACCCACGCAGCGTGCCTCGAACTAAACAGGTCCTCCCACTTTAAAACTATGACTCAGCAACAAACCAACGCCGAATCACAGGTAACACTGCCCGATCTGCTCAGACGGATGACCGATTTGGGCGGATCGGACCTGCACCTCTCGACCAACTCGGCCCCGCAGGTGCGTGTTCACGGCCATCTGGCGCCGCTGCCCGGATTTGCGGCCATGACGCCGTCGGATACAAAGCGGCTTGCCTATTCGGTGCTGACCGACGCGCAGAAGCATCGGTTCGAGGAAAACCTCGAGCTAGATTTCTCGTTCGGTTTGAAGGGAATGTCGCGTTTTCGTGCCAACCTCTTTAACCAGAAAGGTGCCGTCGGCGCGGTGTTCCGGTCCATTCCGTATGAGATCAAGACGTTCGAGGCCCTCGGCTTGCCGCCCGTCGTTTCGGACATGTGCAAAAAGCCCCGCGGCCTTATCCTCGTCACCGGGCCGACCGGTTCGGGTAAATCGACGACACTGGCCTCGATGGTCGACAAGATCAATATCGACCGCCACGACCACATCCTGACGATCGAAGACCCGATCGAATTCCTCCATAACCATAAGAACTGCGTCGTTAACCAGCGCGAGGTCGCGGCCGACACTCATTCGTTCGGCGCGGCGCTTCGCACGGCACTTCGCCAGGACCCGGACGTCGTGCTCGTCGGCGAAATGCGTGACCTCGAGACGATCGAAATGGCCCTGCGTATTGCTGAGACGGGCCACCTGACGTTTGCGACACTGCACACAAACTCGGCCTATTCGACGATCAACCGTATCATCGACGTCTTTCCGGCGGAACAGCAGGCACAGGTCCGCACCCAGCTTTCGCTCGTGCTCGAAGGCATCATGTGCCAGGCCCTGCTGCCCAAAGCGTCAGGCGACGGCCGCTGCATGGCCCTCGAGATCCTCGTGCCGAACTCGGCTATCCGCAACCTGATCCGCGAGGACAAGATCCACCAGATCTACTCGATGATGCAGACTGGCCAGGACAAGTTCGGTATGCAGACATTCAACCAAAGTTTGGCGACGCTTGTTCACAAACGCCAGATCACGCTTGACGTCGCGATGCAAAGATCGTCGAACGCCGACGAGCTGAAGGAATTGATCGAACGCGGCTCAGGCCTCAACGAGGCCTATGTCGGCACCTCGCGGCCCGCTCGGCCGACGCCGAACGGCAGCCCGTACGCTCAAGGCCGGCCGATAGGAGAGAGGCCGCGCACCTAAATTCTCAATTGGAGTCACACTATGCCAACATTCGCTTTTAAAGGAAGAAACCGCCTCAATGAAATGGTCGCCGGCGAACGCGAGGCCGCGACGCAGGATGATCTGCGTGCGCTGCTCCGCCGCGAGCAGATCATAATGACGCAGGCCTCTGAAAAAGGCCGCGAGATCTCGATACCAAAGCTCGGCCGCCGCAAAAAGGTCAAGTCCAAGGAACTGGCCGTCTTTACGCGCCAGTTCTCGGTCATGATCGACGCCGGCCTGCCGCTCGTGCAGTGTATCGACATTCTCGCCGAGCAGCAGCAGAACCCGTTCTTTAAGGACGTGCTCCGCCAGGTCCGTCAGAACGTCGAGGAAGGCTCGACGCTCTTCGCTGCGTTGGAAAAGCACCCGAAAGTGTTCGACAGCCTCTTCACGTCCATGGTCGAGGCGGGCGAAACCGGCGGTGTGCTCGACCTCATCCTGCAGCGTCTGGCGACCTTGATCGAAAAAGTCGTCAAACTGAAGCGCAGCATCGTCTCGGCATCGATCTATCCTGCGGCGGTTATCACCGTGGCTATCGGCGCGATCGCGATCATCATGATCGTGGTCATCCCGCAGTTCCAGCAGATCTTTCTCGGCCTGCTTGGGCCGGGCGAACAGCTTCCGCTGCCGACGCGCATCGTGATGGCCATAAGCAACTTCCTCGCCGGTTGGGGCGGCCTCGGCCTCCTCATTGCGATCATCGCCGCGGCGGTAGGCATTCGCTATTACTACAAGACGCCGAAAGGCCGCTGGCAGATCGACACTTTGTTGCTCAAGATGCCGATCATCGGCAGCATCCTGCGAAAGATCGCGGTCGCGCGGTTCTCGCGCATTCTATCGACACTACTGTCGTCGGGTGTTCCTATTCTGCAGTCTCTTGATATCACTGCCAAGACGGCCGGCAACGTCGTCGTCGAGGACGCGATCCTCAAGGTGCGTGCCGGTGTCGAACGCGGTGAGAATTTTGTCGATCCACTCAAGGCGACCGACGTCTTTCCGCACATGGTCGGCCAGATGGTTGGCGTCGGCGAACAGACCGGCGCGCTCGACGCGATGCTCGGCAAGATCGCCGATTTCTATGAAGATGAAGTGGACACGGCCATCGCCGACCTGCTCGGTCTGATGGAACCTGTCCTGATCGCCTTCCTCGGCGTGACCATCGGCTCGATCGTCATCTCGATGTACCTGCCGCTCTTCACGCTCATCGGCAAACTCGCCGGCGGCGCGAAGTAAACTGGTTAATGAGCCCAACCGCGAGGGCGGGCGTAATAACCACTGATAAAAGGGTGTTTCGGCACCCTTTTTTGCGCTTGACACCTTGGCAAAAGTTACCGATTTTCAGGTCAAAACGACTCTTGCTCGGCTCAAAGGCACTCTCGACTCGGTCAAAGCTGCTGGAGCCGCACACAAAGCTACTCTTGATCGACTCAAAGCCACTCTCGACGAACTTCAAGCCACTCTCGCTCGCCTCCAAGGCACTCTACATCGATTCCAAGACACTCTACATCGATTCCAAGGCACTCTATATCGATTCCACGGCACTCTCGCTCGCCTCCAAGGCACTCTCGACCGCGTCCAAGGCACTCTCGAAGGCAAAAAAGGCATTCTCGATCAAGTCACACGAACTCTCGACGCCGCCTAAGCCGCTTGACACGGCGTGAAGAAAGGCAAAGAGACAAGAAAAAGAGACGGCAACGTCATAGCTAACCGCCTCAACCACAAGAAAGCAGCCGTGGCCAACACCGCGGGTGCATCTGATTTACCCGTGATAGAATCAACACAATCGCCGGATTGAACCCAGTTCGATTGACCCGAGTGCCTTTGAGCGCTGGTTGAAAACCATTGGAGAGGAGATCTTTTGAATATGTTGAAGCCGTCGCACATTGGAACCACGAAAAGGAAGTTGATGTTTGTTTTGATGTTCGCTGCAATGGCGATGCTTGCGGTGACGGCATCTTCAGTGAAGGTGCGCGCTCAGGGGTGCACACCGACGTGGGCTGCCGGTGGCTTAATGCCCGATACCAATGTCCGCTCGTTCGGAGTTTATTTTCCGGCGAACGGCAAGTTCTATGCGATAGGCGGCCGCGCGACCGATACGGCGGGAAGTGATGCCATAAATCCATATGAATACAATCCGGCCACAAACACTTGGACAACGAAGGCCGCACTTTTACCTGACAACCAGGTCAATAACATGGCCTGTGGCCTGTTGACGGTCAGTGGCACACCGCTGATCTACTGTGTCGGAGGTTCGGAGGCCGGCGGGGTGCCCCCAAGGGCGGTTCGCGTGTTTAGTTACAACCCGGTGACAGATACTATCGCGGTGCTTCCGGCGGCCGATAACTGGCCGGGCGGGTCGAACAACCTGCCGGGCGGCGCCGCAGTGCTCAACAACAAGTTGTACACGATCGGCGGCTTCACGGGGAGCGCCATGATCGCGGGCGTTTGGGCGTTTGATCCGAACGCCGCTTCCGGCTCAAGATGGCAGGCCCGGCAAGACCTCCCGGCTCAACGCGGCTATGTGCCGGCGGTCGGTTTGGGAGGCTTTGTTTATGCCATGGGCGGCTCGGCCTGGAACGGTACGACTTTGCAGGATTCGACCGAGTGCTTCAAGTACGACCCGGCAGCCAATACATGGACGCCGATCGCCAGCCTACCCCGGGCAACCGGCGAAACCCGAGCTGTCGTTATCAATAACCAGGTCTGGGTGCTTGGCGGCGGACGTACTCCACCCAAAAATCCCAGCAAAGAGGTCGACATCTACGACCCGGCCACGAATTCATGGGGCCTCGGACCTCCGTTCATGCTCGAACGACGCAATTTTGCGGCAGATAGCGACAGCGGAGTGCGGATCTTTCTCGGCGGTGGATATGGTGGAAATCCTTCGGCGACATTCGAAGACACGACCGAGTATTTCGTAGGCTGTGCGGCGGGCCCTTCACCGACGCCGACACCGACGCCGACGATCTCGCCGGGAATCACTCCGACACCGATACCGACTCGGACCCCAACGCCGACGCCGACTCGGACCCCAACGCCGACGCCGACGCCACCACCGACACCGTCGCCGACACCGCCATTCGACTTTGACGGAGATCATAAGACGGACATTTCGATCTGGCGTGCATCCGCGGGACAGTGGTGGCTTTACCGCTCGACGGCTGGGATCATTGGTATGAGCTTCGGCGAGTCGAACGCCATTCCGCGTGCGGCTGATTATACCGGCGACCGCAAGACAGATGTAGCTTTCTATCGACCGTTTACAAGCGAATGGTTCATACTTCGCAGCGAGAACTTCACGTACTACTCGTTCCCCTTCGGCTCGGCGGGTGACATTCCGGTGCCGGGCGATTACGACGGCGACGGCAGGGCCGACGCCTCTGTTTACCGCCCGTCGTTACAGCTCTGGTTCATTCTGCGTTCCTCCGGCGGCCTTTCGATCATACCTTTCGGTTTGAGCGACGATATCAAGGTACCGGCAGACTACGACGGCGACGGCAAGACGGATGTCGCGATCTATCGCCCAAGCGTCGGCCAGTGGTGGTATATACGAAGCAGAGATGGGGAGGTGGCTGCCTTTACATTCGGTACATCGACGGACAAGCCTGTGCCCGGCGATTACACGGGCGACGGCAAGGCTGATATAGCATTCTGGCGGCCATCGACGGGCGAGTGGTTCATACTCAGGAGTGAGAACTTGACCTATTATGCCTTCCCGTGGGGCACCAATGGCGACCGACCCGCACCGGGAGATTACGATGGTGATGGCAGGTTCGACGCGGCGGTATTCCGTCCGTCCGATGGCACGTGGTACATACTTCGTTCTTCCAGCGGGATATCAATCGTGCCCTTCGGTGTGTCCGGCGACATACCTGTCCCCGGACAGTCGATACCGTAACCCCTATTGGCTTACCGATAAGGGGTCGATGTCGGTTCATCCTTTAGGAGCCGCTCGACGTATTTGGCGATGATGTCGGCTTCGAGATTGACCGCATCGGCGGGCATGTGGGTCGAGATGTTTGTGCCGGTCCACGTTTTGGGAATGACCGCGATGTCGAAATGGTCGTCTGCGATCGCTGCGATGGTCAGCGAGATGCCGTCGACGGCGACGGAGCCCTTCTCGACAAAATACTTCGCCAACTCCGGCGGAAAGCCGATCTTCACCGTCCAAAAATCGCCATGTTGATCAGCCGACAGAAACGTCCCGCGGCCGTCGACGTGTCCCTGGACAAAATGCCCGCCGAGGCGTGTCGTCGGTGTCGCGGCGCGTTCGAGGTTGACGGGCGAGCCTGTTCGTAGATCGTTGATCGTTGTTCGTTGGAGCGTTTCCGGCGACACATCGGCCGCGAACGAATTGGGCGACACGTCGACGGCCGTCAGGCAGACACCGTTGACCGCGATCGAATCGCCGTCCGCGATGTCTGAGGTGACGAGTCCAGCTTCAATAGAAATGCGCGAACCCGCGGCCGACGTTTCAATTGACGCGACTGTGCCCAGCTCTTCGATGATGCCGGTGAACACTCGCTCTATGTTCCGTCCTCAAGCTGTCGGATAGGCGATTCGGCGGGGGTTATCATTGATAGTTTTCGGATGTCGATCGAGATCGGCTCGCCGTCCTCGACCTTGTTGTAGATGCTGACGAACTTGTGGCCGCAACGGATCTCGTGCGGCTTGTAGGACGACCGTGTGTGGACAGTCTGCGAAAATGTCTCGTCGGTCGCGGTCAGCAATATCAGGACCTCGCCATCGGTGGCCGTATAGTCGGCCTGGTTGAGCCCGTACATCGGCGAGTTCTTGGTGATCGGATGAACGACGGTCCATGAGAGCGGCAGGAACGTCACCTTGTTCCGTTCAAGCTCGAGAAAGTCAAAGCGGCGAACGACGCGTCCGTTCTCATTGACGAAGCGTGCGAAGAGCACCTGTGCACGGACCTCGATGAGCTGATTGCTGCGGCCGTTGACGAGCCGGAACATAAAAGCCTCGCCGTCTTGATACGGGGCGATCACGGCGACGTCGCTAAAGATGACCCTTGCGGTCGGCCGCGCAAAACGCGCGAACACCAGGCCCGTGATGAGCGCGTTCGCGATGAGGCTGTAATACGACTCGACTGTGACGAGCAGGTTCGGTGCGATGCCGACGGGATGGATGGTGCCGTAGCCGATCGTGGCGAACGTCTGCACACTGAAAAAGAAGCCGCGGATGAAAGCATTGGCCATCGGCTCGGCGGTAGTGTCGACGAGCGCGCCTGAGCCGATCGAAGCATAGACAGCGCCAAAAACAACATTGCTGACGAAATAGAGCACCAGCACCAAGCCGAGGAACGTACTCCATTTCATCGAGAGAAGCGTGTGATACAGATTGACCGATGACGCGATGGGCAGGCCCGTGCGGCGGACGTTGAACGATCCGTCAGAATTCAGCAGCCGCTCGCGGCTCTGTCCGGCAACTACTGTCCCGAAACCGAGATCGCGGTCAAGCTCACGGGGCGGGTCGCTTCCTGCCAGCAGGTTGTCGAGCGTTTGTTCTGCCACTATAAATGCGATTATAACGGCGGCGGACGGCGAATGTAAAAAATAGTTGGTTTTTGCCCGCCTAAATGCTGAAATATTATCATGGCCGACACAACCCACGACAACCAGCCGCCCAAGCTGCATGTTAAGGAGAACGGCGAGATCGAGACCTCGTCGCTCGCCGACCTGCTCGAGTGGTTCCTAATGTATGACGAGCGGACAGCGCGGATGCGCCATGCGAATACCAACGAATTATTCCAATGGAAACAGCAGGACGACGAAGCGCGCGGCGTCGCAATTTATCCATTCGAGAACGCCGAGGACCGCTTTGCAGTCGGGGTTTTTGGAGCGCTGGCCGAGAACGACAACGAGCCGCTCCTGAAGCTCTGGCTCAGCGACGTGCTGAACGCCCTGCAGGAATCTCGCACGACAAAGACCGAACTTGCGGAATCGTACAAGCTCGACGACGATCTCGAGGCTTTTGCACTTCAAAAAGCTGACAAACTAACCACAAACTCCGAACGACGCCTTTATCTCTCAAGCTGCTGGCTCGAAACACTCTGCACCGCCGAAGCGCGCGTTTTGGGTTGGGTGTATCAGGAAAAATACGGCCGTCCGTTCGCACCGTGAGCCGCTAGCGGAAGGTCTGGCACTGACGCAGATCGCCGGACTGCATTCCTTTTGCAAACGATTGCATCCGCTGCTGCGAGGAGCCGTGGGTGAAGCTATCCGGGACGACATAACCTTGCCTTTGCTTTTGGATCATATCGTCGCCGACCGCAGCGGCGGCACGCATGGCTTCCTGGGCGTCGCCTGTTTCGACGATCCCTTTTTTCTGCGCGTAGTAACCCCATACGCCGGCATAGCAGTCGGCTTGCAATTCCAAAGCGACTGAGTTGCGGTTGCTCGGCCCGGCACGCTCGAATTTGTCCATAGTGCCCATCAGGTTCTGAACGTGGTGGCCGACCTCGTGGGCGATGACATAGGCCTGGGCAAAATCGCCCGGTGCACGGAATTCATTCTTCAATTCCTGGAAGAACTCAAAGTCGAGGTATAACTTCTGATCACCCGGACAGTAAAAAGGCCCCATCGACGCGCTCGCACCGCCGCACGACGACGTTGTCTGGCCCGAGTAAAGCACAAGCTTTGGTGCAACATACCTGATACGCGCCTGTTGCGGCAGGATCTGTCCCCAAACGTCCTCGGTGCTCCCCAACACAAGTGAAGCGAATCGTCTTTGTTCATCCTCGTTGGCTTGCGGCGCTGGCTGCTGCTGAACCTGCGTTTGGTCGGGAAGATTTTGGAACAACTGCATCGGATCGCCGCCGCAGAGCCAGACGGCCAGGGCGAGCACAAGAATACCAATGCCGCCGCCGCCGATCGCAAGGCCGCCCGGACCCCGCCTGTCCTCTATATTGTCGCTCTCTCTTTGGCTGCCCCAACGCATAGTGAATAAGGCGATTCTAACACGTGCGGCGTCGGGCGGAATGTACTCTGGAGACCATGTTAAATTTTCTTGCAAACTCTTGACAGATGTAGATTTAGAGGACTATGATTCAAGCCTGACGTTTAGTTTAGGTTTTTCCCTTTCCACGTTTCCCTTTTTCCAAGGAGGAAACTGATGATCAAACTGGATATTGTCAACCTGGTCGCCGACCGGACAGGCGTGCCAAAGCAGAAGGCTGAGCAGGTGGTCGACTCGCTGTTTGAAGCCATGAAGGATGCACTGGCCCAAGGCAAGCGGATCGAGCTTCGCGGTTTCGGCGTCTTTGTCGTCAAGCCGCGCAAGCGCGGCGTCGGACGCAACCCGCGGACCGGTACTGAGGTGCCCATCCCGGCGGGCAAGACCATCAGGTTCAAGCCGGGCAAGGAGCTTTCGGCCAAGGCCGTGGGGTAACGTTTTAGTTTTAGATTTTTGTTTTCGAGTAAGATCGCATGTGCTGACAAGCGGCGTGCGGTCTTTTTTACTTAGCCTCCTCATCGATGACCGAGCCCGACTCGCCCCAATTCTTATACAGCGACCGTCCCGTTCTTAAACCGTCCGCGGGAACGTACATCCGGCATTTTGTGCTTCTCGGGCTGACGTTTTGCACGGCGACGGTTGCGGGGACACTATTCCCGTTCGGCCCAAACAACGCCGGCCTTCCGGAGGCCGATCCGCAGACAGTCGACCAGGTTCTTCAATTACTTTTGTGGGCGCCGACACGATATGCGGTCGTTATTATTACGGCTGTTCACGACGTTTTCACACACCCCGGTTATCTCGAATACGGCCTGAAATTCTCGATCTCGCTGCTGTTCATCCTGCTGTCGCACGAGATGGGCCATTACATCGCATGCCGCATTTATCGCGTCGACGCGACGCTGCCGTTCTTTCTGCCGACACCGCCGATGGTCGGGCCCGCCGGAACTTTTGGCGCGTTCATCAAGATCCTTTCACCAATGCCCTCGCGAAGAGCGGTCTTTGACATCGGCGTCGCGGGACCGATCGCGGGATTTGTTGCATTGATACCGGTCGCAGTCCTCGGCGTCGCGACGATGCAGGTCGTGACACCGGAACAGGCCGCCGTTAACAGCGGAGGGTTGTCTTTCGCCGATCCATTATTTATGCAGATGGTGGGTGCGTTCTTCGGTAAGGACCCTTCGCTCGGAATAGGTAACGCATTTTACTTTGCGGGTTGGGTCGGGCTGCTGGTGACGGCGCTTAATCTAATTCCATCGGGCCAGCTCGATGGCGGGCATGCGATCTATGCCGTGTTGGGGGAAAAGGTCCATCACTGGACGGGACGCATAGCGTTCGTTGTGATGACGACACTGTCGATACTCGGGATGTATTTCTTTAACAGCCCTAGCGGCTTTTTGATCGCGGTGATACTCGCCGTGATGATGAAGATCCGTCACCCGCGGCCTTGGGATATCACACCGCTGGACACAAAACGCAAGGTGATCGCGTTTTTGACGCTTGTTATTTTTGCTCTTTGTTTTGTGCCGTTCCCGATCAAGATCAGCTAGTCGCCGGCAGCAGGCCCTTGATCTCGCGGACCATCCGCTCGACGTCTTCCTGGCCGTCGAGGGCGATCATAAAGAAATCGTAGCTCGTCTTAAAACACACCATCCCGTTCCCGAAGAACCACACGCCCTCGAGCAGCGGATTGCCGCCGATGATGTTGCCAATGGGGAAACCTGTGACCGCGCCGGGATTTAGAACATTCGTCATCATCACGGCGCCCGAGGCGAATGAGAACGCACCGAGCAGCGGCGCGCCGATGCGTGTTGCTATGTCGCGCTCGAACTGTATTCGCTCTGCGTCGGCCTGATTCAACGCGCCTTTTGCGATCAACTCTTCGCGGCGTTTGAGATAGCCGTTGAACTGTTCGGCAAGCTTTTTGACCGACCATGTCGGGATCGCAGAATTGAGCAGCCAATGCGAACTGATTCCCGTAAAAACGATGCCGAGTCCTGCTCCGATGGCCATCGAAACGCCTGTAGTCGCCGCTCGCAATGGATCTTCCTTTGCCCATTCGACTGCTTTCTGAGCAGACCTTATGCCGGCGTCAAGCGTCGTTGAAATGCTCGATCCAAAGCCAACGACCTTAGCGACACGTTTGGCATTGGTGCCGACGGTGTCAGACGCATCGGCAATGATGTCGCCTGCCTTTTCGGCAGTATCGACAACCACGCCACCGGCCTTAGCACCGGCATCTGCAGCGACGTCACGGACGGGCCCGCTCGCATTCCACGCAGTTTTGGCGGCTTCGCCAGCCAGGTTTGCGGCGTCCCCCGTGACCTTGACGGCACGGCGGCCAAGGTCGGACTTTTCAGCCTCGGTCTTTACATACTCGGCGCCCGTCTTGGCGGCGTCATAGACGGCCTTGGCACCGCCCTCGATCTTGTCCTTGAGGCCTATCTGGGAGTCGATCTCCTCGAACTTTTCGCTTGCCTTTTTTGTCCAGCGGTCAAATTTCTCTTTGTAATCGGTCATAACCATCCTCGCAATTCCTATCATACGCCTGCGTGCAACAGATTGTTCCTGTTTAAGCGTCTGATATCCTAATGGATATGCCGGTCGTGAGATGTCCGCATTGCAGCGCGGAAACCAAATATGAGGGAAATGAGTTCCGCCCGTTCTGCTCAGAGCGGTGTAAGCTGCTCGATTTCGGCGCGTGGGCGGATGGGGAATATAATATTCCGAGCGAGACCGGGCCGCTGACCGACGAGGATATCGAGAGAATTGAAAAAGCACTGGAGAAAAAGCCAACATGATCTTCTTATTATTCGACATAGCACCGACCCCGGCTCCGACTCCCGGTGGCATGCTGGGCATCGTCGGTGCGGCCGCGTTCCTGTTCATTTTTTTGGCCGTCGCATTTATTGCCTTCAGGATGCTTAAGCGTTCGGTCAAGATGGCTTTTCGTCTCGCGATCGTCGGCGTGATCCTGGTGATCGCTGTTGCCGGCAGCGTCGCCCTGTGGGCGCTCGAAAGCAAGCCGTCCGGAGCAGTCTCACGCCCACGCAAATAAAAAACCATGGCCGAGGCAGCGAGCGAATTAAAGCCCGCCCTTTGGCGTCGATACCTCGCCTTACCGCAAAACGTCCTCGCGCTCAGCTTCGTCGCGCTCCTAAATGACGTTTCGAGCGAGATAATCTATCCACTATTGCCCGCCTTCCTGGCGCTTAGCCTCGGCGCCTCGCCGTTCTTGATCGGCCTGATCGAGGGTTTTGCCGAGTCAGTCGCGAGTCTTCTGAAACTTGTCTCAGGCTATCTAAGCGACCGTTTTGGCTCGCGAAAAATTCCCGTCCTGTTCGGCTATTCGCTCGCCGCGATCACACGGCCGCTTCTCGCGTTTGCCAGCAGTTGGCCACAGGTATTCGCGGTGCGTCTTGTTGACCGAACCGGCAAGGGCATACGCGGTGCACCCCGTGACGCGCTGCTTGCGGCGAGCGTCGATAAGGGCCAGCGTGGTTTGGCGTTCGGGTTTAACCGTGCGGCCGATCACCTTGGAGCCGTGTTTGGGCCGGTGGTCGGGTTCGTCCTGCTGTTAATTTTTGCGGTCGACACGCAAAACCCGACGATCGGTGAGTATCAGCGCGTGTTTATGTTCGCGTCGGTCCCGGTCGTGCTGGGTCTATTGGTCGTCGTATTTCTCGTCCACGAGGCGCCGAAGAAAACAGCCGAGGACAAGCCGGTGCATCTGTCGCTGAGCGGCTTTGATCCTAACTTCAAACGCTTTCTGATAGTCATCGCGCTGTTCACGCTTTCAAATTCGACCGACGCGTTCCTTCTACTTCGCGCGGCCCAGGCCGGCATCTCGCCCGTTGTTTTACCGCTGCTGTGGATGATGCTGCACGTCAGCAAGGTCGTCAGCTCGCTGATCGGCGGCGACCTGTCGGACCGGTTCGGGCGAAAGGCGGTGATAGTCACCGGCTGGATCGTCTACGCGGCGGTCTATCTCGGGTTTGCGTTCGTCAACGAGCCGTGGCAGGCGTGGGTGCTGTTTATTATTTACGGAACCTATTTTGGCTTGACCGAGGGTGTTGAGAAAGCGTTTGTCGCCGACATGGTGCCGGAAGGCAGGCGGGGCACGGCGTTCGGGCTCTACAATCTGGCGTTTGGCATCACAGTCCTTCCCGCCTCGCTGCTCTTCGGGTTGGCGTGGGAGTTTATTGGCCCAGCGGGTGCGTTTATGGCAAGCGCTTGTGTGTCGCTTGCAGCGATCGTCTTGTTTTCGACGGTCAAGTCGCATTCCGTCGAAACCGTCTAAAACGAAAAGGACAGGCATGATACTGCCTGTCCTTTTCACTTTCTCTACCGATCTTCTAGTCACCGAAACTAACCGAATTCAACAGATTGCTAAAAGCAGTCGAGTAATTGTACTGCTCGTCACCGGGAACGACCGTTACGAGATAGAAAAGCTGTCCGTTACGCAGCTGAGTTATATAGACCGTGTCGATCTCCGTGCGTCCGGTGACGGGCGAGCGGCCAGAAAGCGTCGCAAAATAACCGGTTCGTCCGCCAACCGTCGCTCGCGAAACGGCGCCTTGTTGCCGCAGGTATGGGTTATTTCGCAGCAACTCGCTGACATAGTTCTGAGCGTCGCGGCTCAAATAATTCTGGCCCTGGACGAAGCCCGCCATCGCGCCGTGCGTTATTCCCTGATCGCCGTAAGCTCCTTCGGGAGCGAATTGCACGGCATTGTCGCCTGAGAATTGACGCCAGTTCG
>Ga0163161_10001107_pt1 | contig 20364 bp, 20 predicted proteins | sample S45metaG_FD_129847 | JGI IMG/M metagenome (GOLD analysis project Ga0163161, IMG submission 129847) | Switchgrass rhizosphere microbial communities from Kellogg Biological Station, Michigan, USA - S4-5 metaG | ecosystem: Host-associated > Plants > Roots > Rhizosphere > Soil | place: USA... | reverse complement strand
CATCACCGCGTTCGATGCAAGCGCCTTCGCCTGCAAGTTCGCCGGTGAGGTCAAGGGTTTCGAAATCACCCACTACATCTCGGAGAAAGAAGCGCGCCACATGGACCGCTTCATTCATCTGGGTCTCCCCGCCGCCATCCAGGCGGTGCAGGACAGCGGACTGCCAACCGGCGAAGCGCTGTCCTATGAAAAGGCAGTTCGCATCGGCTGCAACATCGGATCGGGCATCGGCGGTCTGCCGATGATCGAACAGACGCACGCCGAATACGCGAGTCGCGGCCCGCGCCGCATTTCGCCGTTCTTCGTGCCGGCGTCGATCATCAACATGATCTCGGGCCACGTCTCGATCAAGTACGGCTTCAAGGGCCCGAACATTGCCGTCGTCACCGCCTGCACCACGGGCCTGCATGCCATCGGCACGTCGGCACGCATGATCGAATACGGCGATGCCGACGTCATGATCGCGGGCGGCGCCGAGTCGACCATTTCCCCGCTGGGCATCGGTGGCTTCACCGCGCCTCGCGCGCTGAGCACACGCAACGACGATCCCGCCACGGCCTCGCGTCCGTGGGACAAGGACCGCGACGGCTTCGTGCTGGGCGAGGGCGCCGGCGTGCTGGTGCTCGAGGAGTACGAACACGCCAAGGCGCGCGGCGCCAAGATCTATGCGGAAGTCGCGGGCTTCGGCCTGACCGGCGACGCGTACCACATGACCGCGCCCGACGTCGACGGCCCCCGCCGCTCGATGGCGATGGCACTGGCCAACGCAGGTGTCAATGCCGATCAGGTTCAGTACCTGAACGCGCATGGCACCTCGACGCAGATCGGTGACCTCAACGAGACCAACGCGGTCAAGCTCGCCTTCGGCGATCACGCGAAGAAGCTCGTCGTGAATTCGACCAAGTCCATGACCGGCCACTTGCTGGGCGGTGCGGGCGGTATTGAATCGGTGTTCACGGTGCTTGCGCTGCACGAGCAGAAGAGCCCGCCGACCATCAACATCTTCAACCAGGATCCGGAGTGCGATCTCGACTACTGCGCCAACGAGGCGCGCGATCTGAAGATCGATGTCGCAGTCAAGAACAACTTCGGCTTCGGCGGCACCAACGGCACGCTGGTGTTCAAGCGCGCTTGAGCATTGCTCTCTCATGCACAGCGCGCCGTCGGTGACCTATCCGGTGGGGCGCTCACGCGGCGCTACCCGGATTCTTGTCGTTCTCTGGACCTTGGGTGCCTGCTGCGCGGGCGCGTCCTGCTATCTCTTCGATAGCGCCGGATGGCGCCAGCTGCTGCTGGTTCTGAGCGTCGTCTTCTCTGGTGTTGCCGCAGGCTTCGGCTTGCGGCGCAATGGCGCCGCCACACTGCACTTCGACGGGCTCTATTGGTCCCTGACGGGAGCCGATCCGACCCGTGGCGTTCGCGCAGCGGGGGCCATGGTCGCGCTCGATTTTCAATCGTTGATGCTGGTCAGGCTCTCGGAGCCTGGCCGCGCCGCGCGTTGGGTCTGGCTCGAGCAGCGGGCCATGCCGGAGCGCTGGCGCGATGTGCGCCGGGCGGTCTATTCGCGCGCGCCGGCCGCCGAGCCCGCGGGCGATCCGTGGCGCGCAACGGCTCCTGCCGACGCGCCCTGAAATCCCGTCGATGACAACATCTCCCCCGCCCGTGCCACCGGAGTCCGGCCTGACCGATGCGTCGGCCGAGGCGCCGCGCCCGGGCGAGGTCGATTTCCAGCTGGTCCAGCGCACCGTCGCGGGCGACCAGAAGGCCTTCGAGCTCCTGGTCATCAAGTATCAGCGCCGCATCGAGCGCTTGATCGGCCGCATGGTGCGCGATGTCGACCTGGTCGAGGACATCGCGCAGGAAACCTTCATTCGCGCCTACCGCGCGCTGCACCAGTTCCGTGGCGAGGCGCAGTTCTACACCTGGCTTTACCGGATCGCGGTCAACACCGCCAAGAAGGCGCTGGTGGACATGAAGCGCGATCCGACCATCTCCGAAAGCGCGCTGCGGCCGTCTTCTGACGACGACGATGAAACTTACCGTCCCGGAAACGAACCAATCAGCGACGAAACCCCCGAATCGGTCATGGCGGCGAATGAAATCGCCAGCGCCGTCGAGGCGGCCATGGAAGCACTTCCTGCCGAGTTGCGCCAGGCGGTCACGCTGCGCGAGATCGAGGGGATGAGTTACGAAGAGATTGCCGAGGTCATGGATTGCCCTATCGGCACGGTGCGCTCACGTATTTTCCGGGCGCGCGAAGCCATTTCGGCCAGGGTCAAACCGCTGCTCGACAACCAGTCCGGCAAGCGTTGGTAAGTAAGCAGGTGAATGAAATGAATCAGACGATGACGGTTCGTGAACAGGTGTCCGCACTTGCGGATGGTCATTTGCAGGGCGAGGCGTTTGCAGAGGCGATCGAAGCTGTCTGCACCGAGGGCGAGTCGCGCGCAGCCTGGCACGCGTACCACGTGGTGGGCGATGTGCTGCGCTCGGGTTCTCATTCGCCGTGCAGCGACAGTGCGGCGTTCCTCGCGCGCTTCCAGCAGCGGCTGGCCGCGGAGCCGGTGGTCGCGATGCCTGCGCTGCAGCCGGTGACCGCACCGGTCGCCGTTCAGGTTCAGCGCAGGGCCGATGCGGCCAATGAACCGGTCTTCCGTTGGAAGCTGGTAGCGGGTGCCGCTTCGATGGTTGCTGTGGCGGCCATCAGCTGGACGCTGATCGGCAGCGGCACGGCCGGTTCGCAGGCTGGCGCGCAGATCGCGGCGCAGCAGCAGCCGACGGTGAATTCGGTTCTGGCGGCAGCGGCCGTCAACAGCCAGCAGCCCGCAGGCACCACGCTGACGCCGACCCGCGTGATGGTCGGCAATGGCAATCCGCAAGTCATGCTGCGCGATCCGCGCCTCGATCAACTGCTCGAAGCGCACCAGCAGGCCGGCGGCGCCTCGCAGATGCCTTCCGGTTTCCTGCGCAACGCCACCTTCGAGGGGCCTACGCGCTGATCGCGCGCCCGTCACTGCCCGCAATGACCGTTCAGATGCCGATCTCCGCACGCGCGTTCGTACTTGTGTTTGCAGCCTTCTGCTTCGCGCAGGTTGCCACCGCACAAAACCGCTCCGGGCCGGCGACCACCAAGGGTGCGGCTTCGGCGCAGACGGACGAGCCGCCGGCGATGAGCGTGGCCGACTGGCTGCAGCGCATGCACACCGGTGCGCGGCAACGCAACTATGTGGGCACCTTCGTGGTGTCGGCGCCGGGCGGCGACCTGTCGAGCGCGCGCATCTGGCATGTGCGCGATGGCGACCACCAGATCGAGCGCATCGAAGCCCTGTCGGGGCCGCCGCGCTCGACCTTCCGGCGCAATCGCAATGTCATGACTTTCCTGCCCGAGGCGAAGGTGGTGAAGGTGGAGAAGCGCGAGAACCTCGACCTCTTTCCCAACCTGCCGGACAAGACCGACTCGTCGATCGGCGACTTCTACGACGTGCGCGCGATCGGCAAGGACCGCGTGGCCGGCTTCGATGCCGATGTGGTGCAGCTGGTGCCGCACGACGGCCTGCGTTTCGGCTACCGCATCTGGAGCGAGCGCCGTTCGGGCCTGGTGGTGAAGCTGCAGACCATCGACAGCGAATCGCGTGTGGTGGAGCAGTCGGCGTTTTCCGAACTGCAGCTCGATGCGCCGGTGAAGGCGCAGGCGCTCGCGCAGATGATGACCAACACCGCGGGCTACCGCGTCGAAAAGCTCGAGCTCGAGCGCACGACCGCACAGGATGAGGGCTGGACGCTCAGCGCGCCCGTGGCCGGCTTCAAGCCCCGCAGCTTCTTCCGTCGGCCCGCGACTGGCAGCGACAAGTCAAAGCAGGATGCGGCCACGGTCCAGTGGACTTTCTCCGACGGCTTGGCCTCGGTCTCGCTCTTTATCGAGCGCTACGATGCCGCGCGCGCGCCGCGGGACGGCATGCTGACCATCGGCGCCACCAACGCCATTCGTCGGCGGTTGCCCGAACCCGCGAGCGACTGGTGGCTGACCGCGGTGGGCGAAGTGCCGCCGCAAACGCTCAACGCATTCGCCCAAAGCCTCTCCCGCACGCGTTGACACACTGACTGGCCATTGGCCCCGCGGATTGCGCTGAACCAAGCTCGCAACGCAGACTCACAGCCCTTTGTTGTTTTAGCCGCTCTCTGTTCTTTTGAAAGAAAACCCATGATGTTCAAAGTCGAGGGACACAAGCTTCGTTCCGGTGTGCTGGCTTTCGCGCTCGCACTGACAGCCGGGGCCACTTTCCTTCCCGTCGAGCCCGTCCATGCGCAAACGCGCACGCTGCCCGACTTCACCGATCTGGTCGACCAGGTCGGACCCTCCGTCGTCAACATCCGCACTGTCGAGAAGGTCGCTCAGCGCGGCGCCGGCAACGGCGAGATGGACGAGGAGATGCAGGAGTTCTTCCGCCGCTTCTTCGGGCAACCAGCGCCGGGCACGCCGCGCCAGGGGCCGCGTCCCAACAGGCCGCAGCAGCCGCAGGAAGAGGAGCGCCCGCGCGGTGTCGGCTCCGGCTTCATCCTGACGGCCGACGGCTACGTCATGACCAATGCGCACGTGGTGGAAGACGCCTCCGAGGTGCTGGTCACGCTGCCGGACAAGCGCGAGTTCAAGGCCAAGATCGTCGGCGCCGACAAGCGCACCGACGTCGCCGTCGTCAAGATCGAAGCCACCGGCCTGCCCGCGGTGAAGGTCGGCGACATCTCCAAGCTGCGCGTCGGCGAATGGGTGATGGCCATCGGTTCGCCCTTCGGGCTGGAGAACACCGTCACGGCCGGCATTGTGAGCGCCAAGCAGCGCGACACCGGCGAATACCTGCCGTTCATCCAGACCGACGTGGCCATCAACCCCGGCAACTCGGGCGGCCCCCTGATCAACATGCGCGGCGAAGTGGTGGGCATCAACAGCCAGATCTACTCGCGCTCAGGCGGCTTCATGGGCATCTCGTTCTCGATCCCGATCGACGAGGCGATCCGCGTGAGCGAGCAGCTGCGCACCTCGGGACGCGTGTCCCGCGGCCGCATCGGCGTGCAGATCGACCAGGTCACGAAGGACGTGGCCGAAGCCATCGGCCTGAGCAAGGCGCAGGGCGCGCTGGTGCGCGGCGTCGAAGCTGGCTCGCCGGGCGAGAAGGCCGGCGTGGAGCCGGGCGACGTCATCACCAAGTTCGACGGCAAGGCGATCGAGAAGCCGAGCGACCTGCCGCGTCTGGTGGGCAACACCAAGCCCGGCACGAAGAGCACGCTCACGGTGTTCCGCCGTGGCAACTCGCGCGACCTGAGCGTGACGATTGCAGAGATCGAGCCCGACAAGCCGGCCAAGCGCGCGTCCGATCGCGACGAGCCGGCACCGAAGCCCCCGGCTTCCGCCGCTGCCAAGTCGCTGGGCCTCGCCGTGAGCGACCTCAACGATGCGCAGAAGAAAGAGCTCAAGCTCAAGGGCGGCGTGAAGGTCGATGCCGCCAGCGAAGGTGCTGCGCGTGCAGGGCTGCGCGAAGGCGACATCATCCTGGCCGTGGGCAACATCGAGGTGGCCAGCACCCGCGAGTTCGAGGCGGCGCTGGCCAAGGCCGACAAGAGCAAGGCGCTCAGCGTGCTGTTCCGTCGCGGCGACTGGGCGCAATACGCCCTGATCCGTCCCGCACGCTGATACGGCGCTGCCGTCAAGTGGCCCCACCCGGCAGTCGGGTTTGGGGCCGTTTTTTTGAGGCGTTTACGACGTTCAGGCGCGGATCCCTAAAAAAATCTGGGCCTCCAAAAACTTCGATTTTGGTTTGCACTCACTAACATTTCAAAAGGCTAAGGACGGTTTTCGGTAGAATAGGGCACTCGCGGCGGCCGGTCAGCGCATAAGGAGTGCAACGACCTTCACGATGCGAGATGTCAGACAGCAGTCCACCGGTGCTCCACAGATCGCCCACAAGTTGTTCATAGACTGCTCCACCGATTCTGTGGATAACCTGTATATATCTTTGATGTTGTGGACCCGCAACGAGCCCTTTGGACCCTGTTCCCGGATGTACGTGCCTCCCTTTTTGCCTACAATGAAGTTCCAACTACTGCAGTTGCCATTGCTTGTTGGTTCAGGGCGCGTCTCCAGAAGACGCGCCCTTTTTTCTTGCCCGCTCGCTGCTGGGCTCGAGCCAATTCAAGTACTTAAGCGTTCCCGTTGATGAATCACATCAGAAATTTTTCGATCATTGCGCACATCGATCACGGCAAGTCGACGCTCGCAGACCGTTTGATCCAGCGCTGCGGCGGCCTCGCAGAACGCGAGATGGAAGCGCAGGTGCTCGACTCGATGGACATCGAAAAAGAGCGTGGGATAACCATCAAGGCGCAGACCGCCGCGCTGCACTACAAGGCACTCGATGGACAGGTCTACAACCTCAATCTGATCGACACGCCGGGTCACGTCGACTTCTCTTATGAAGTGAGCCGCTCGCTGTCGGCATGCGAAGGCGCGTTGCTCGTCGTCGATGCATCGCAAGGCGTCGAAGCGCAGACAGTGGCCAACTGCTATACCGCGCTCGACCTCGGCGTCGAAGTGGTGCCGGTGCTCAACAAGATGGATTTGCCCAACGCAGATCCCGACAATGCGCGCACCGAAATCGAAGACGTCATCGGCATCGACGCGACCGATGCGATTCCGTGTTCCGCCAAGACCGGTCTCGGCATCGACGAGATCCTCGAAGCCATCGTGCACAAGATGCCGGCACCGCGCGGCAATCCCGACGGCCCGCTGCGCGCGATGATCGTGGACAGCTGGTTCGATCCGTACGTCGGCGTCGTCATGCTGGTGCGCGTGGTCGACGGCCGACTGGTGAAGGGCGAGCGCATCAAGATGATGGCGTCCGGCGCCATGTACAACGCCGACAACATCGGCGTCTTCACGCCAGCAACCGAACCGCGCGCTTCGCTCGAGGCAGGCGAGGTGGGCTTCATCATCGCGGGCATCAAGGAGCTGCAGGCCGCCAAGGTCGGCGACACCGTGACGCTGATCAAGGCGGGCACGGGCGGTGCGGCCGCGACGGCCACCGAGGCGCTGCCGGGCTTCAAGGAAATCCAGCCGCAGGTGTTTGCCGGTCTCTATCCAACCGAAGCCAGCGAGTACGACTCGCTGCGCGACGCGCTCGAAAAGCTCAAGCTCAACGATTCGTCGTTGCGCTACGAGCCCGAGGTGAGCCAGGCGCTGGGCTTCGGTTTCCGTTGCGGTTTCCTCGGCCTGCTGCACATGGAAATCGTGCAGGAGCGCCTGGAGCGCGAGTTCGACCAGGACCTGATCACGACCGCGCCCAGCGTGGTCTACCAGGTGGTGCGCAACGACGGCGAAGTCATCATGGTGGAGAACCCGTCCAAGATGCCTGACGTCGGCAAGATGAGCGAGATCCGCGAGCCGATCGTGACCGTGCATCTCTACATGCCACAGGAGTACGTCGGCGCCGTCATGACGCTGGCCAACCAGAAGCGCGGCGTGCAGATGAACATGGCCTACCACGGCCGCCAGGTCATGCTGACCTACGAGATGCCGCTCGGCGAGATCGTGCTCGATTTCTTCGACAAGCTGAAATCGGTCAGCCGAGGCTATGCCTCCATGGACTACGAGTTCAAGGAGTACCGCGCGTCCGACGTGGTCAAGGTCGACATCCTGCTGAACGGCGAGAAGGTCGATGCGCTCTCGATCATCGTGCACCGCACCCAGTCGCAGTACCGTGGCCGGGCGGTGGTCTCGAAGATGCGCGAGATCATTTCGCGCCAGATGTTCGACGTGGCGATCCAGGCCGCCATCGGGGTCAACATCATTGCGCGTGAGACAATCAAGGCCCTCCGCAAGAACGTGCTGGCCAAGTGCTACGGCGGCGACATCACCCGCAAGAAGAAGCTGCTCGAGAAGCAGAAGGCGGGCAAGAAAAGAATGAAGCAGATCGGTTCCGTCGAGGTCCCGCAAGAGGCCTTCCTGGCGATTCTGCAAGTCGAAGACTGATCAAAAAATGGCACTCATCACCTCCCTGGTCCTTGCGGCATTCGCCAGCTATGTCGGCGCCTGGTATTTCGGCGCGATCGAAGGCAACTTCGCATTGCTGCTGTTCTTGGCCACGGTGGTCACCGGCCTCTACTGGCTGGCCGAGCGCTTCTATTTCCTGCCAAAGCGGGAAGCGGCTGCCGCCAAACTCGAAGCCTCGATGGTCGAGCGCAATGCGCGGCTGGCCGGGCAGGGCATCACCCAGGTCGACACGGCCGACACCAAGGCCAGCGAGCGCCTGCTGATGCAGCCCTGGTGGCTCGACTGGACGGCCGGCCTCTTCCCGGTGATCCTGGTGGTGTTCCTTTTGCGCTCGTTCCTCTACGAGCCCTTCAAGATTCCCTCGGGCTCGATGATGCCCACGCTGCTGACCGGCGACCTGATCCTGGTCAACAAGTTCACCTACGGCCTGCGCCTGCCGGTCATCAACACCAAGATCACCGATGGCACGCCGCTCGCGCGTGGCGACGTGGTGGTGTTCCGGTATCCGCCCAAGCCCAGCATGGACTACATCAAGCGCGTGGTCGGTATCCCGGGCGACGAGGTGGCTTACCTGAACAAGAAGCTCACGATCAACGGCCAGCCGGTCTCCAAGGACGCGGCGCCCGATTACCTCGACGGCGAATCGATGCGCCTGCTCAAGCAGTTCGACGAGAAGCTCGGCGACAAGCAGCACAAGATCCTCAACGACGAAGGCGCACCGTCCTTCGTGCCGGGCGCCAGCGACTTTCCGTTCCGCGAGAACTGCCGCTATTCCGTCGAAGGCGTGGTCTGCAAGGTGCCAGCCGGGCAGTATTTCATGATGGGCGACAACCGTGATAATTCGGCGGATTCGCGCTTCTGGGGATTCGTTCCGGACAAGAACATCGTGGGCAGGGCCTTCTTCGTCTGGATGAATTTCGGCGATTTCGGCCGCATCGGTCCATTTCAATAAGCAGTCATCAACACTGTTCGAGGGGTAAGAGGGCATGAAAGCAAACCGGTCCATCCGCAGCAGGGCCGCGCACCAGCGCGGCATTTCGTTCATCGGCCTGCTGTTCGTCGCGGTCGTACTTGGCTGTCTGGGCGTGGTCGTCGCGCAGGTCATTCCGACATTGATCGAATGGCAAGCCATCGACAAAGCCGCCAACAAGGCCAAGGAGGGCGCGACGGTGCCCGAAGTGCGCGCCATCTTCGATCGTGCCCAGGCCATCGACGACTTCAAGTCGGTCAGCGGCCGTGATCTCGACATCAAGAAGGTCGGCGACAAGGTTGTCGTCTCGTATGCCTACGAACGCGAGATCCCCTTGTTCGGCCCGGCCTACCTGACGCTCAAGTACAAGGGCGAAACCCGCTGAACGCGGCGCTGAAAAAGGTGGACGGCAGCCTCGTCGCGCTGCAGGCGCGCCTCAAGCATTCGTTCTCCGATACACGGCTGCTCCAGCTCGCGCTCACGCACCGCAGCTTCTCCGCCGACCACAACGAGCGTCTCGAGTTCCTTGGCGACTCGGTGCTCAACCTGGCGGTGTCGCATCTGCTGTACACGCGCCTGTCGGCCCTGCCCGAAGGCGATCTGTCGCGGGTACGGGCCAACCTGGTCAAGCAGGACACCCTGCACCGCCTGGCGCTCGAACTCCAGCTGTCGCCGCTGCTGCGGCTCGGCGAGGGCGAGGCGCGTTCGGGCGGCCCGAATCGGCCCTCGATCCTGGCCGACGCGCTCGAGGCGCTGATCGGCGCGGTCTACCTCGATGCGGGCTTCGCAGCCGCCGAGGCGCTGGTGCGCCGGCTGTACGAATCGGTCGAGATCACTCCGCGCATGGAAGCGGCCGCCAAGGACCCGAAAACCGAATTGCAGGAATGGCTGCAGGGCCACAAAATGAAGCTGCCGATGTATCGCGTGGCGGCGACGCTGGGTGCAGCGCACAAACAGACTTTCGATGTCGAGTGCGAGGTGCCCGAGTTGGGCCTTCGCGAACGCGGCATCGGCGGCTCGCGCCGCGCCGGCGAGCAGGCTGCCGCGGCTGCCATGCTGATCCGGCTCAAGGCACGCGGAGCCGCGTGAAATCACAATGAACGACGTTACCAATCCAGAAGCCGGACCCGAAGACGCCGCAGGCGACACTGCGGGCGCAGGCGCTCCCCAACACTGCGGGCTCATCGCCATCGTCGGCAAGCCCAACGTGGGCAAGTCGACCCTCCTCAATGCGCTGGTCGGCCAGAAGATCAGCATCACCTCTCGCAAGGCGCAGACCACGCGCCACCGCATCACCGGCATGCGCACGCTGGGAGCGACACAGTTCGTGTTCGTCGATACGCCGGGCTTCCAGACCCTGCATGCCAACGCGCTGAACAAGTCGCTCAACAAGACCGTGCAGGGCGCGGTCGGTGATGTCGACCTGATCCTGTTCGTGGTCGAGGCCGGCAGCTTCACGCCGGCCGACGAGCGGGTGCTCAAGCTCCTGGGCAAGGGCATTCCGACCGTGCTGCTCGCCAACAAGCTCGACAACGTGCACCGCCGCGGCGATATCGCGCCCTGGCTGCAGACCATGCAGGCGAAGCACGCTTTTGCCGAGTTCGTGCCGATGTCGGCCAAGAACGCCAAGGACGTCGAGCGCCTCTTCGGTATATGCGAAAAATACCTGCCGGAGCAGCCTTGGTTCTATGCCGAAGACGAGCTCACCGACCGCAGCGAGAAATTCCTGGCCGGCGAACTGGTGCGCGAAAAGCTCTTCCGCCTCACCGGCGACGAGCTGCCCTACACCTCGACCGTCATCATCGACAAGTTCGAGGAAGAGCCGCCCCAGAAGAAGGGCCAGAAGCGCCTCTTGCGCATCGCCGCCACCATCGTGGGCGAGCGCGACGGCCACAAGGCCATGGTGATCGGCGACAAGGGCGAGCGCATCAAGCGCATCGGCATGGAAACGCGCGTCGAGCTCGAGAAGCTGGCCGACGCCAAGGTGTTCCTCGAACTGTGGGTGAAGGTGCGTTCGGGCTGGGCCGACGACGAGGCGCGCGTACGCTCCTTCGGCTACGAATGAAGTGGCCGCTGCCCACCGCGTTTCGCACGAACCGGCGTACGTGCTCCATCGCTACGACTGGAGCGAGTCGAGCCTGATCCTGGAAGTCTTCACCCGCCACCACGGCCGCATCGCGCTGGTGGCCAAGGGGGCGAAGCGGCCGAGTTCCAATTTCAGGCCGGTGCTGCTGCCGCTGCAGCCGCTGCAGCTCAACTACGGTGGCGATGCCGAGATCCGCACGCTCAAGGGCGCCGAGTGGATGGGCGGCCATGTCATGCCGACCGGCGAGGCCCTGCTCTCGGGCTACTACATCAATGAACTGCTGCTGCGCCTGCTGGCGCGGGACGACGCGCACGAGTCGCTCTTCGACGCCTATGCCGGCGTGGTGCAGGTGCTGGCGGGCGACCATGTCGGGGCCCAGGCGGCAACCCAGGCTGCCGCGCTGCGGGCATTCGAACTGATACTGCTGCGCGAAGTCGGTCTGCTGCCCTCGCTCGACGTGCAGACGCTGACCCTGGAGCCGCTCGACGCCGGCGTGCGCTACAGCCTTGCCCCCGAGGCGGGACTTCGTACGGCGATGGACGGCGAGGCCGGCCTGGCCGGCACCGACTGGCAGACCCTGCAGGCCGTGCTCGACGACCGAGCGCCCTTCACCGCCACCCTGCGCGAAATCGCCACCATGAACGCCGGCAGCAACAGCGCCCTCAGAAACCAGCTGCGCGCTTTGCTCAACTACCATTGCGGCGTGTCCACGCTGCGCACGCGGCAAATGATGAGAGATCTGCAAGCACTGTGAACTCCATGCGTACGACGCGATGGATCAAAGGAAAAATCATGAGCCTGGGAGTTCTCATTTATATAGATAACAAAAAGGATTTCATCGAGGAGTTCAATTGGATCTACAAGAGCATGATATTTTCAAATGTCTTCGCTCGAGGTGATTTGATTGCAGTCTGTCATCCAGATGCAATTCCTTTTCTTCCAGAGGATGAGAAAATAAAGATTATCCCCGGCCTTCCCTATGTCGATCAAAAGGAAGAGTGGCATGGCTATGGGTATATCAACTCTATTGCCAATCTTTGCGCCCCCGCAGTTCTAGAGGTTTGCAAGAATTACGAATTCATCTTGAAAACGGATTGCGATACGTTTTTAACACCGGCGTTGGCGGAATTCAGGCCAACCGGATTGTGTTTTGGATTCGGCGCTTATGCCTACGAAGAGGAGGTGCGACGAAAACTGTCCGAATGCAGCAGTCGATGGGGTTTCCCCCATTCTGGATTGCACAACGTCGGGGCATCCGTGTTGGGGCCAACGGAATTTGTCACCAATTTTGTTCTGGCGCAATTGGATTACTGCCAGAAACTGCTGGAGGAGGAGTTTCTCAATTACCAGGGCGTGTGGCCAGGATGGTGCAAAAACGTCCTCACGATGTATGCCGGAGAATTGGCCTTGCGCCGTACCTATCCGCAACGCTGCTCGTTGGGATTGCTCGACCATCTTCCCTATGCCGATAGATTGTTGGGCAGCGACGTCCTGCATATTCACGCATGGCATGTCGATCAATATTGGTCGAAACACCAGTTCCGTGCTGGAAAATACGATCACATGAAGCCCGCTGAAATCGACAGGAATTCACTTGGCGGATATTGCCATTGGCTTGCCATCTCCAGCATCGACGAAGTCAGGTCGAGCGTGAATAGCAAATAAAGAGGAATTCCCAATGAACGACACTGCTTCCACTGTCCAGAGCGGCATCACTTCCCTCTCGGTCAACCTCAACAAGGTGGCCTTGGTCCGCAACACGCGCCACCTGGGCATTCCCAGCGTTCTGACGGCCGCCAATGCCTGCCTCGCCGCCGGCGCTCAGGGCATCACCGTGCACCCCCGCCCCGACGCTCGCCACATCCGCGCCCACGACGTGAGCGACCTTTCGGCTCTGCTTGCGAAAGACTGGCCGGGCATCGAGTTCAACATCGAAGGCAACCCCTTCCACAACCTGATGGACTTCGTGCGCGAACTGCGTCCGCACCAGGCGACCTTCGTGCCCGACAGCGAATCCCAGTCGACCAGCGATCACGGCTGGAGCTTTCCCGACGACGCTGAGCGCCTGCGCCCGTTGATCGCCGAAGCCAAGGCGCTGGGCGTGCGTGTCAGCCTGTTCATGGACCCGATTCCCGAGATGATGGCCGCGGTCAAGGCGGTGGGCGCCGACCGCGTCGAGCTCTACACCGAGGGTTACGCCGCATCGCGCGGCACGGCCGACGAAGAGGCCGTGCTCGCGCGCTATGTCGAATCGGCGCGCGCGGCACATGCCGCCGGCCTGGGAGTCAACGCCGGCCATGACCTGAGCCGCGACAACCTGACGGCGTTCCTGAGCGCCGTGCGGGGCGTGCACGAGGTCTCGATCGGCCACGCCTTCGTCGCCGACGCGCTCGAACTCGGTTACATCGCCACGACCCGCGAGTACCTGCGCTGCATCACAGAGGCGCAACAACAGGCCCGGCCTGCATGATCTACGGCATCGGCACCGACATCTGCGACCTGCGTCGCATCGCCGCGACCTTCGAGCGACAGGGCGAACGGTTCGCGCGCAAGGTGCTGAGCGATGCCGAATTCGCAGTCTGGCAAGCCCGCAGCGCGCGCTGGCCCAAGCGGGGGCTCAGTTACCTCGCTACCCGCTTTTCTGCCAAAGAGGCCTTCAGCAAGGCCATCGGCCTCGGCATGCGTATGCCGATGACCTGGCGCCTGTGCGAAATCGCCAACCTGCGCAGCGGCAAGCCGGTCATCGTGCTGCACGGCGAGCTCAAGGACTGGTTCGAGGCCAAGGGCCTCACCGCCCACGTCACGGTGACCGACGAAACCGAATACGCCGCGAGCTTCGTCGTGGTGGAGCACAAAGACATCAAGAACGAAGCATGACCGTGACGACGACAAGCACCCACGCGCCGCTCATCATCGATGTGGCGGGTACCGAACTCAACGCCGCAGACCGCCGACGCCTCGCCAACCCGCTGGTCGGCGGCATGATCCATTTCACCCGCAACTGGCAGGACCGCGCGCAGATGACCGCGCTCAATGCCGAGATCAAGGCGATCCGGCCCGACCTGCTGATCTGCGTCGACCATGAGGGCGGGCGTGTGCAGCGCTTTCGCACCGATGGCTTCACGCGCCTGCCGTCGATGCGTTCGCTGGGCGAGCTGTGGATGCGCGACGCCATGCGTGCCACGCAGGTCGCGACGGCGGCGGGCCAGGTGCTTGCCGGCGAGCTGCGCGCCTGCGGCGTCGACTTCAGCTTTGCCCCGGTGCTCGATCTGGATTACGGCGGCAGCAGCGTGATCGGCAACCGCAGCTTCCACCGCGACCCGCGCGTGGTGGCGCTGCTGGCCAAGAGCGTGATGCACGGCATGCTGCAGATGGGCATGCGCAATTGCGGGAAGCATTTTCCGGGTCACGGGTTCGTGAATGCGGATTCGCATGTCGAGATTCCGGTCGACAGGCGCGGTCTCAAGGCGATCTTGGCCGATGATGCCATGCCCTACGACTGGCTTGCTGGCGCGTTAACCGCGGTGATGCCGGCCCACGTGATCTATCCCAAGATCGACAAGCGGCCCGCGGGTTTCTCGTCGAAGTGGTTGAAGGAAATTCTTCGTCAGCGGCTTGGATTCGATGGCGCTGTTTTCAGCGATGACTTGAGCATGGAGGCCGGCCGCTATATCGATGGTGAGTTGCTTAGCTATACCGACGCGGCGTTGGCAGCGCTCGACGCCGGCTGCGATCTCGCGCTGCTCTGCAATCAGAGCATGGGGAGTGGTCGGCCATTGGATGAACTGCTTGATGGCTTCAGTGCCGCAGCCCGGAGCAATCGCTGGCGGCCGGATGCCGACAGCGAGGTCCGACGGCGGGCACTGCTGCCAGGCGATGCCACGCCGTTGCCGTGGCAGACGCTGACCGGATCGCGTGGATACGGCGAAGCCCTGCGGCGGCTGGTGATGATCTGAGCGTATCCCGTCGCCTTGCGACGAACGGCTCTTTTGCACACAAGCCTGCAGCAAACGGTCGAAATTCGATGGGGCCTTCCTGTAAAGTCAGTCGCCTCTTTCCAACCTCGACGGTGCACCCATGGCACACATTGGCTATTCTTGGCCGACATTCGATGTCTTGACACAGCAAGTCATCAAGACCATCAACCCCCAACGTATCCTGGACATCGGGGCTGGCGGTGGCAAGTATGGAGCGTTGCTCAAGGATGTCGTGCCGGAATGCGAGCTGACCGCGCTCGAATGCGACGAGGCTGCATTTCCTCAACTGCGCGAGGTTGGATACCACCACATCCTTCCCATCACCGCTGACAAGCTCTATGAGAACGCCGGAGACCTCTACGACGTGGTCATCCTGGGCGATGTCATCGAGCACATGCTTCATTCGCAGGGGCGCGACTTGCTGGAGTTTCTCAACTACAGGGCGCGCTACATCGTCGTCTCGACGCCTGAGTGCATGCCCATGAGTCGCCCTGTGTTCTTCGAGGGACACAATTCGCTCTGGCGCCCGGATTCGTTTGCCTGGCATGACTATTGGGCGCACCAGCAATGCGGGATGATGCATTTCTACCTGTTGAGGGGGCACGACAACTGGGCTGGTCCCTCGCTGGCTGAAGTCGTCGATGCAGCCAATACGGCCGGCATCTTCAACCAGCACACCGAGACCAAGCAACTGCCCGTGGATCTGAAGATTCACGACACGCGCTACAAAGAGCCGATCGAAGAGAACAAAGTGCTGCTGTTCCGCCCCCTCTAACCTTCGAGAAGTCTCTCGCGCAAGAACTCACCATTTATGGCGGACATCGAAAAAATCTCCCTGCGGGATATCGACATCATCGTGTCGTATCGGGAAGCCAATGAGGAGCGGCGCGAAAATCTGTACGCCGTGCTGGCGCACCTTGCGTACACCTATTCCGACTATCGACTGTGGCTGATGGAGGCCGCAGCGACGCCGAGTTTCGACTGGCAACGACTCCAGGACCCGAATATCCGGCATGTCTTCATTCCCCACGAAGGCCCGTTCCCCAAGTCCATGCTCTACAACGTCGGCGTGCGGTTGTCTCGCAGCCCTGTGGTCTGTTTCCACGATGCCGATTCGTTGGCGCGGCCAGTGATCCTGCGGCAATGCGTGGATGCATTGCTAGATGGGCATAACAGCGATGTGCTCTGCCCTTACTGGAATGTCATCAACGTGTCTGGAGCGCTCAAACAGAGCTTCATGGAAGTACCCGACTACGAGCGCTTCACCACGATCTACCACGAGTCGCTGCCACCCGACGCCAACGAGATGTACTCAAGTGCCAATGGCGGCATCGTGCTGTTCAGGAAGCAGGAATACATCCGGGTCGGTGGCTACAACGCAAGGCTCGAAGGATGGGGTGGCGAAGACGACGAATTGCTGCGCCGCGCCGGGCGGCTGGGCTTGCGCTGGCACTCGTTCCGTACCCCGCTGGTTCATCTGCATCACGATTCCAGCTCACGGATTGCGCACATCGAGGGAATCCAGGACACGGAGAATCTTCGGGCCTCGCTCGCCATCGAAGATATGTCGCAAGAAGAGGTGGAAGCACTCGCGAGTGAGTTAGCGGATTTTTTTCGCTGAGGTTGAACGGCGAACCCGCCTCAATCGTCCGCCCGAATCAGCGTGTGGCCTGGTTATCGCGCCAGGCGAGGAATTGTTCCAGCGCGGGTTGAATGAACGAGGCCTGGGACTTCGCGGTAAATAGCTGATACCCCAACTCGGCCCGTGCGCGTAGCTGCTCGGGCGCGGCAATCAGTCGCTCTGCTGTCTCAACCAGTTGCTCGTAGGGAACCCCGAAAAGGCCCTGGCGCAACTCAGCCCGCAATTCGCTGTCGTCGTAGATCTCCGTGAGGATGGCTTTCCTGGCGACAAAGCCCACCGCCAGCCGCGGAAGCTCCACCGTTCGCGTGGCGTCGAGAAAGCTCACGTTGAGCATCAACTTGCTTCGCACCAGGAGTGCGGACCTCTCTTCGGCGGGGATCGAGTGATGTGCTTCGACACGCAAACCCCGTGCGCGCAGCTCATCGAGGATGCGATGCCGCCGGGCGTTCAGGCTGCCGAAGAAAAGTACATCGATGTCCTCCACGGGAGGGACTCGGGGTTCCGCTGGCGCCAGGATCGCCCCGGCCTGATGGCCGAGCGGAACGAGGCTGGCGTGCGGAATTCCGAGCTCCGCATACCTTCTGAAGTTCAGCTCGCTGTACTCCCACACGTAGCTGTTGCGCAGAACTTCCAGATAGACCGGATTGAAGGCGTTTCCACCCTCCACGAGTTGCTCGATGTTCACGACGACGCAGTTGGGCGCCAGATGGGCGAGATCTTTCCACTGCAGCGATGCGGCCGCGAACATGATGATGTTGACTCGGGCCGCATCGATCTGCGCGTAGCTCCATGTGACGTCGCAACCGAGCTCGCACAATCCCAGCCGGAAGCCTTCGACGATTTCCCCGACCATTTGCGGGTCGCCGACAGAAGTGAGGTGGAGTTTGGGAATCATCGAATGCTCATGCTCCAAGGAGGTTGCCTGCAAAGGACACGCAAAGATGCTGGCGCGGGGTGAACCAAGGGCCTCCCGCATTTTCTTCAATGAACCAGTGGGCGTTCGTGATCAGGATCTTCATTTTTGCTCCCAAGGCTGATGCGGAACCCGGTCCAACGCTCGTCGACTGAAAAATTCAATGCCCGTTTGATTCGGGAGCCGAAAGATCGCCGCGACTGCTAGGCGCCCAAAGCTGCCCTCCGCCTGAATCCAGGTGCGTCAGGTACAGGCGCAGGTCCAGTTCGTACCGATGGTAACCAGGCTCCATGTACGTGCACAACGCATAGAAGGCCTTGTCGTGCTCACGCTCCTTCATGTGTGCCAATTCATGCACGGCGATCATGCGCAGCAGGTCGAGCGGCACCTCCTTGAACAGGCTGGCCACCCGGATCTCCCGCTTGGCCTTGAGCTTGCCGCCCTGGACGCGCGAGACCGTGGTGTGCGTGCCCAGCGCGTTGCGGATCACGTGCAGCTTGTTGTCGAACATCACCTTGGCCAGCGGCTCGGCCTTGCGCATGAACTCGCTCTTGAGCCCACCCACGTAGTCGTAGAGCGCCCGGTCCGACTGGATGTCATGCGTGCCGCCGGGATGGCGCTGCCTCAGTAGCGCCGAGAGCTTGTCTTGCGCGATCAGCTGGCTGACCTGCTCCTGCAGGGACGCCGGATAACCCGCAAGGTATTTCATTTCATGCCCGGCGCCGTTGCGGCGTCGCGCAGGCCAAGCCCGTGGCCACGCCACCGAACAGATCGCCCTCGACCAGGCTCACGCCGGCAAAGCTTTTTCGCAGCGCATGCTGGAACGGGCGCAACGCCGAAGAGCCGCCCGTGAGATAGATCGCATCGAGGTCGCCGCTGCGAAGACCCGCGCGCTTGACGCAGGCGTGCGCGCAGGCGATCACGTTCTCGAGCTGGGCGGAAAGCTGCTGCGCCATGTCGGCTGGCGAGAGCGTGGCCGTCAGCCCCGTTTCCGCGCACGAGAGGTCGATCGAGGTCTGCGCATCGGTCATGGAGGTATCGATCTTGGCCTGCTCGACCTCGCTGGCAATGCGGTGGCCGTGGCGCTCTTCCAGCACCGTCATCAGCCGGTCGTGCAGCTGCATGTCGGCATAGTTGGTGCGCAGCTCCTTCGCCTGGCGAACCGCCTTGGCGGCATAGAGCCAGTTGATCAGGTGCCACGACGACAGCTCGAAGAACACCTTGCTAGGCACCTCGCGGCCCTGCGGCCCGTGGTGGCGAAAGCCGAACGCCGGCATCACGCGTTCGAGGTTCAGGCGCTGGTCGAAGTCGGTGCCGCCGATGTGCACGCCGCTGGTGGCCAGCACGTCGTCGCTGCGGTCGGTGCGCGTTGCACGGTCGGGGCCCACGCGTACGACCGTGAAGTCCGAGGTGCCGCCGCCAATGTCGACGATCAGCACCACCGATTCCTTCGTGATGCGCTGCTCGTAGTCGAAGGCGGCCGCGATAGGTTCGAGCTGGAACGCCACGTCGCGAAAACCCGCCGCGCGGGCCGCATGGCGCAGGCTCTCTTCAGCGCGTTCATCGCGCTTGGAGTCGTCGTCCACAAAGTGAACCGGCCGCCCGATCACCACCTGCTCGGGAATCCCGCCAAGCTCGCGCCCGGCACGCACTGCCATCTCGCGCAGGAAGCGGGCGATGATGTCCTCGAAGCTCACGAGCCCGTCGTAGACGGCCGTCTTCTCCTGCATCAGAGCGCTGCCGAGCAGGCTCTTGAGCGATCGCATCAGGCGCCCCTCGACGCCCGAAAGGTACAGGGCGATGGCCTCGCGGCCGAAATGGGTCGTGCGGTCTTCAGCATTGAAGAAGATCGCGGTCGGCAGCGTGGTGGCCGCGCCTTCGATGGGCAGCAGGCGGGCCACGCCGTCGACCCGGCAGGCCACGGCGGAATTGGAAGTGCCGAAGTCGATGCCGATCGTCGGCAGCGACGACGGTGAGGGCACGCTCAAGACTCCCTGCGCAGCGCCGGGAACAGAATCACGTCGCGAATGCTCGGCGAGTCGGTCAGCAGCATCATCAGCCGATCGATGCCGATGCCGCAGCCGCCGGTAGGCGGCATGCCGTATTCGAGCGCGCGCACGAAGTCGTGGTCGTAGTACATCGCTTCGTCGTCGCCACTGTCCTTGGCCGCCACCTGCGCGTTGAAGCGGGCGGCTTGGTCTTCGGCGTCGTTCAGCTCGCTGAAACCGTTGCCGAACTCGCGGCCCGTGATGTAAAGCTCGAAGCGCTCCGTGACTTCGGGACGCTCGTCGTTGGCGCGTGCCAGCGGCGAGATCTCGGTCGGGTGTTCCATGATGAAGGTCGGCTGCCAGAGCTTCTCTTCGACAGTTTCTTCGAAGTACATCACCTGCAGGCTCGCGAGGCTGCGTTGCGAAAGCTTGTCCTTCTCTTCGCTCAGGCCCAGCTTGCGCAGGGCGTTGATGAGCCAGGCGGTGTCGTCCACGCCGTCGCCGGCGTCGGTGTGCTTCAGGATCGCTTCGCGGATTGTCAGGCGCTCGAAGGGCTGGGTCAGGTCGACCGGTTTACCACCGTACGTCAGCTGCTGCGAGCCCACGGCCTTGTCGGCGATGGTACGGATCAGCGTCTCGGTGAAGTCCATCAGGTCGCGGTAGTTCCAGTAGGCCGCGTAGAACTCCATCATCGTGAACTCGGGGTTGTGCCGCACCGAGATGCCCTCGTTGCGGTAGCTCCGGTTG
>Ga0163161_10001105_pt1 | contig 20371 bp, 20 predicted proteins | sample S45metaG_FD_129847 | JGI IMG/M metagenome (GOLD analysis project Ga0163161, IMG submission 129847) | Switchgrass rhizosphere microbial communities from Kellogg Biological Station, Michigan, USA - S4-5 metaG | ecosystem: Host-associated > Plants > Roots > Rhizosphere > Soil | place: USA... | reverse complement strand
GCCTTCGATGGGCCCGATGACGTCGCGCTCGAGCGCTCGTCGGGTGAACAGGAATATGGCGAGTACCCCACAACACAACAGCAAGGTCATGAACGCCGCGGCAGCCTGGCGCTCGTGGAGCGATGTCGCGTCGGAAACGGTTTCGAGCTCGCCCAGGGGGGTGTTCAGGCGCACGCGCAACGCACGTCCGGCGGGAAGCTGGCGGCCACTGTCGATGACCAGATCCGGCGCATCGTCGCGGCGGAGCGTGAGGCTCTCGGTGGGCGCACTGCGCGACAGCGCGCGGCTCAACGCGTAGCGAACGGCGTCATCGCCCGTGGCCGCGTCGATGGAGGCGCCGAGACGGATGGCCTGGATACGCGCGACGGTGCGTGCTTCACCGGACAGGGCTCGCATATGCAACACGCCGAGCGATCCTGCCAGGGCGAGCGCAACGAGTGTCATCGGCAGCAATCCCCGAAGGATCAACTGTCGATGCAATGGTGCGGGCCTTGCGGGCGGATGCGGCGACGCAGTCATGAGGGGGCCTGAACGCACATACTCATGACGAATCTATGAAACGCGCGTTCGTCGCGCGATAGACAAGGGGACCTAGGCTGCCCGTCTATACCTTTCGGCCTAGGCCGGCTGGACGGCTATTTGCCATCGAGCTGCTTCACGATGGCATCGTGGTCGACCGCGATTTTATGAAAGCGCGCCGCGCGGGCTGCCTCGCTCACCCACTGCGCGCTGGTGGCCCGGCGCTTCTCCAGGGAATATTCGATATCGACGAAGGGGACCAGCACGGCATTGCTGGCGCGGGCAAACCCACTGATGTCGTGGATGAGCTTCAGGTTCGCCTCTTCACGCGGGCCGTCCTTGCCCTTCCCATAGCTGGTGATGAAGCTCGCCACCCGCTCACGCATCGCCAGCGGCAAGTCGTTCCGGATCACGATGACCGCGTGGGGAATGAGCGACGATTGCCATAGCACGCGCAGCCGCGCGTACTGCTCAGGAAAATGTTGTTTGAAGCGCTCCAGGTCCGCGGAATTGTTGGTGGCCACATCGGCCTCGCCGTTGGCGACTGCCAGCGCGTTGTTCTGGTGGTTGTCGATATGCACGCTGGCGAAAAAGGTGTCCGAATCCACATTGCGCGCCGCGAACAGCTGGGTCTCCGGGACGAGATAGCCGGAGACGGACAGTGCCTCGCCACGGGCGAAGCGCCACTTGCCCGGCCGTGCGAACAGCTGGTCGACCGTGCGCAGCCGTGAGTCGGCGGCCACGATGACCACGGCGTAGTAGCCCTTGGAGCCGTCGCCGCGTGTGAGCTGGCCGATCACCTGCATGTTCTGCCCGGTTACGGCGTCCAGGGCGAGGCGGCCCGAAAGAAAGGCGATATCGACCCGTTGCTCGCTGATGGCTTGCGCGATGCCTTCGTAGGTCGTGACCGACACGGCGCGAACCGGCCGGGCGAGCGCCTTGCTGAGGTCATCGAGCATGGGCCGCCACGCCTCCAGCGACTCGGCGGGCCCGCCGATGGGGAGGATGCCGAAGGTGAGCGGGGCGGTGGGGTCGACATCGCCCTGCGCCGGGCTCGCCGCGAGGACCGGTCCCGAACTCAGGACGCAGAGGACACACGCGCTGAACCACGCGCGCAGTCGCCCTTTCGCCGCGCTCTTCACGCCTGCCCGCATCGCGCCTGCCCCGCGTGGGTGATGTTCTGGCTAGTCGCCCAGGTGCTGAGCAGCGACCAGTGCCTCCAATCGATTTCGCACATGTAGCGCACGGAAGATCGCGGCGAGGTGAATCTTGACCGTGCCTTCGCTGATTCCCAGCTCGCGCGCGATCAATTTGTTCGGCCGGCCCTTGGCCAGCAGCTTGAGGACATCGATCTGGCGCTCGGTGAGGACCGTGGCCAGGCGCTCCTTGGTGGTCAGTCCGTCGCTGCCATTGGTGGTCGCGAAGAAAGGCGTCGTGGTCGACGCGGCAGCCCTCATCGCTTCGGGCGGTACGTAAATGCCTCCGCCGACCACCAGGCGCACGGCGCTCAGGATGACCTCGGGCGGAGACGATTTCAGGATATAGCCCTGCACGCCCAGGTCCAGCACGTGGCGGATGGCGGCAGAATCCTCCGTGCCTGACAGCACGATGACGGCACGCTTGTGGGCCGTGCGGGTTCCGATGAGGTCGGCCGCATGGCGGCGCTCATCGTCCGTCAGGTCGGGACTGTCGCTGTCCTGGGGAGTGACCTTGTCGTTGGCATCGGAAAGCTTTTCGACGGCTTCCCGGATGTGATCGACCCCGCCGTTCGCACCCGGCATGGCCATGTCGATCAAGGCGAGATCCGGAAGGGGGTGCCGTTCGAGCTGCGCGCGAAGCTGGGCAACCGTCTCGGCCTCGACGAACTCGACGTTGTCACCCAACTCACTCAGCTTGAGCTTGACGCCCTCGATGATGAGCCGATGATCGTCCGCGATCAGAACACGCATGCCACTCCTCCGCCCGCATGGTCGCGAGCATCCCCGTTCTTCGAAACATAGCCCCCCGGGCGCCTCGCGGCAAGCCAGCCATCCGGCTCAGACGGGTGCATGATGGACTGTCCAGGCTGAAACCATGACATCGTGAAGGCGTTCCGGCGATACCGGCTTGTAGAGGACCTGCGTGGTGGTCTGGTCGACGTTGCGCAGGAAGTCGCCCCGGGTCTCGCCGGTAATCAGGACGCGGGCGAAGGGCGGCGGGTCGCCGGGGCGTCGGCGGTAGTAGCGATCGAGCAGATCGATCACGTCCAGGCCCGTGCCTTCGCGCAGCCTCAGGTCGGAAATCACGATGTCCGGCGGCTGCATCCACTGGTGGACGGCCTCCATCGCTTGCTGCGCGTCCTCGGCCGTCATGACCTCGCAGCCCCAGCTGCCGAGCAGGAAGCTGATCCCCGCCAGGATGCTGGGCTCGTCGTCGATCACCAGGACGCGCATGCCGACAACATCCCGTGGTGTGCCGCCGCCCGCCGTGGCGGCGGCGACCGGGGGCTCGATCTTGCCCGGCTGCACTTCCGGCAGCGTGATGGAGAACACGCTGCCCTTGCCCTGTTGCGATCGGACCATGGCCCGCGTGCCGAGCAGGCCCGCCAATCGCTGTACGGTGGACAGGCCCAGGCCCAGCCCGCGCCGCGTACTCTCGGGCCGTCCGGCTTCCGGGCCGCTCTCGACGCGGTAGAACTCGTCGAAAATGTGCAGGACATGCTCGGGCGCGATGCCCAGGCCGGTATCCCACACGTCCACGCGGACGCTGCCGTCGAGACGCCGGCGTGCGCCCACGAGCACCCCGCCACAGCGGGTATAACGCAGCGCATTGCTGACCAGGTTGTTGAGGATGCGCGCGACCATGGTGCGATCGCAGCGCACCCATAGTCCGGTGGTCCGCACGACGAGGCGCAGGTCGTGCTGTTCGGCCACCATGCGGAAATTCACACTCACCTCTTCGAAGACCTCATCCAGCGGCACATCGCGCAGCACTGCCGGCATCGCGCCGGTCTCGAGGCGGGAGAGGTCGAGCAACTCGCTGAACAGGTGATCCAGTGCCTCGACGCACTCCTGGATGTGCGCGATGCGGTTGAGGCGTACCGGGTCGTACTCGTCCACGGCGAGGCCCGAGGAGAACAGGGTAAGGGCATAGAGCGGCTGCCGCAGGTCGTGCGATGCGGCGGCGAGGAAACGCGCCTTCGCCACGCTTGCCGCTTCGAGCGCGGCGTTCTTCCGGGCGAGCTCCTCGGTCGCCATGGTGATCTCGCGTTCCATGCCGATCTGCGCATGCAGGAGCTGGGAGGCGGCACCGTTGAATCCCCGCTGCAGATCGCCGATCTCGGTGTCGTCGGTGACCGGAACCACGACGGTCCGGTCACCCAGGCCGAGCTGGCGAACGGCGATGGCCAGGTTGCGCAACGGGGCGCTCAGCCAGCGCGCGGTGGACCAGCCGATCATCACCGCGATGAACAGGCTCAGGGCCAGCCAGAGCAGGGCATTCTGCACGCTGGTTCGTTGGGCGGCGATCGCGTCCTCGACGCTGACGTCGACCGTGACCGAACCGACGACACGATGACTGACCGGGTCCAGGACCTCGCGCGACACGGTGAGGCTGTCGTCATCGTCGATGCTTCCGTTCACACGGTCCGCGATGATCTCGCCATCGCGGTCGCTGATCCGAACCCGTGCCACCTGCGGCAGCTGGACGATCGATTGGGAAATGTGCGAGATCTCGCGCCGCTCCCCGTTACGCAGCGCCTCGCCGGAAACACTGGCGGCCTGCTGGGCGATCGCATCGGCCGTGGAACGCCCCATTTCGTGCAGGGTGTCCATCTGGTGCCGGGTGAGCAGGGTCACCAGCAGGACCGCGCTGATGGCGGTGGGTACGAGGGCGACGCACGTCAGGCGCTGCACCAGCGACGTGCGGCGCCACACCCGTTCCAGCCACGTCACCGATACGTCGCGCATGTGCCTCCCCTTGCGTGCCCCTCCCGGGCGACGCGAGGCTACAGCCTAGCGCAGTTCAACGGGGTCGGCGTCAGTCGCGGCGGCGGCGACGGTCGCGCAGTTTCTTGATCGCCAGCGGGAGCACGCTGAGCGCGGCGAAGGCCGCCAGGGGGAGCAGGATCCTGCCGTCCAGCAGCCTTGCAAGGGTGAAGGGCGCGCTGCCGCCGAAGGTGTCGCCGAGGCCGGCGCCCACGGCCGTTTCCGCGACGAGGGACACCGTGCCGCCCAGCCATGTCGCACCCAGGAAGAGCCACAGTGGGCAGCGTAGCCAGGCCAGGGCCACGGTCATCGCGCCGAGCGGCACGATGGGGATGAAGCGCAGGGCGAGCGTGTAACTGACGGGATGGGCGGCAAAGCCCGCGCGCATGCGTGTCGCCAGTTCCGGTGGCTGGCGGCCACCCGTGCCAAAGGCATAGCGGCTGGCCAGGAAAAGCAGCAGTGAGCCGAGCACCAGGGCGACCGACGACAAGGCGGTGCCCTGGGCGATACCGAACAGCAGCCCGCCCGCGAGGATGATGACGATCGTTCCCGGCACGCCGGTGGCGATAGCCAGGGTGAGCAAGCCGGCGTACGCCAGCCGCGACATCACGGGATGTTCGGCAATGGCACTACGCAGGGCGCCTTCGTCGGCGAGCAGCCGGGTCGGATGGAAGCGATCGAGCGCGCCGCTGCCGAGCATCACCGCGCCGGCGATCAGCAGCAGTAGTAGCGGCAAGGCGGCCCGCCAGCGGCTCATCCGGGCAAGACCGGTTTCAATAGCTGGCGCCCGACTCGCCATAGCGGCGAAGCACGTCGCGCGCCTCGTCACGGCAGATGTCGCGGCGCACGGCGATGCCGCGACGCTCGAGTTCGCCGATCCAGTCGGCCGGCAGGGGGCCCTCGTCGAACGGCGTGAGTTCCTCGACGTCCTCCGAGCGTGCACCGATGAGCAGTTCGTCCACGCCGGCCCACACCGTGGCGCCGTAGCACTGGCAGCAGGGCTGCGAACTGGTGGCGAGAGCAAAGCGACTGCCATCCTCGTTGAGACGGAAGCGCTGCAGCCGCTGCTGCGCCGTCATGTACGCCATCATCTCGGCGTGCGCCACGGAGCAGGCATGCGGCACCACGCGATTGACCCCGACGGCGACGATGCGATCGTTGCCGTCGAACACGACGGCGCCGAACGGGCCGCCGGTAGCGAGATCGATGTTCTGTCCCGACAACGCGATGGCCAGCCCCACCTTGGCCTCGTCACCCGCATAGGTGAGCGAGGTGTCCACGACCTCGTGGACCCATGCGGGCAGGGTGAGATGGACTTGTGCGTAAAGCATCAGGCTTGCTTCGCCCAGGAGTCGCGCAAGGTCACGACACGGTTGAAGACGGGGGTGCCCGGCGTGTGGTCGTGCATGTCCGCGACGAAGTAGCCCAGACGCTCGAACTGCAGGCGGTCTTCACGTGCGGCGCCCGCAGCGGCCGGCTCCACATACGCGTGGACGACGCGGCGCGAATGCGGGTTGAGGTGGTCCTTGTAGGTCTTGCCGTCGCTGTCGTCGTCGGGATCGGCGGCGTCGAACAGGCGGTCGTAGAGACGCACCACGGCGGGCACGGCGTCGCGAGCGCTCACCCAGTGGATCGTACCCTTGACCTTGCGGTCGGCGCCGGGCATGCCTGTGCGGCTTTCCAGGTCCAGCGTGCAACGCAGTTCGACGATCTCACCGGTCGCGTCCTTGATGACCTCATCGCATTTGACGATACCCACGCCACGCAGGCGAACTTCGCCCTCCGGCTTGAGGCGATGGAATCCCTTCGGCGGTACTTCGGCGAAGTCCTCGCGTTCGATCCACAGCTCGGGCGAGAACGGAACACTGCGCGTGCCGAAGCTTTCGTCCTTCGGATGGTTCGGGAAGGTGAGCGACTCGTGGTGCGCGGTGTCGAGGTTGGTGATGACCAGCTTCACCGGATCGATCACGGCGAGGCGTCGCGGCGCCACGCCATCGAGATCCTCGCGCACGGCACCTTCGAGCACGCTCATGTCGATCGTGCTGTTCTGCTTGCTGACGCCGACACGTTCCCAGAAAAGGCGGATGCCTGCGGCGGTGAAGCCGCGCCGGCGCACGCCGGCAATCGTCGGCATGCGCGGATCGTCCCAGCCGTCGACCAGGTTCTCGGAGACCAGGGTGATCAGCTTGCGCTTGCTCATCACGGTGTAATTGAGGTTGCCACGTGAAAACTCGATCTGTCGCGGCTTGCTCGGCGTCGTCGGCAGGCCGGCGTTGACCAGGGACTGCCAGAGTTCCGGATCGTGTGCGAGGTCGACCTTGTCCACGCACCAGTCGTACAGCGGACGGTGGTCTTCGAACTCCAGCGTGCACAGCGAATGCGTGATGCCTTCCAGTGCGTCGGAGAGGGAATGCGCGAAGTCGTACATCGGATAGATGGGCCAGGCGTCGCCGGTGTTCTGGTGATGCACCTTTCGCACGCGATAGAGCGCCGGATCGCGCAGGTTGATGTTGCCTGCGGTCATGTCGATCTTCGCGCGCAGCGTCTTGCTGCCGTCAGCGAACTCGCCCGCGCGCATGCGCTGGAACAGGTCGAGGTTCTCGTCGATGGAGCGGTCGCGATAGGGGGAATTGCGGCCCGGCTCGGTCAGCGTGCCGCGGTACTCGCGCACCTCCTCGGCCGAGAGGTCGTCCACATACGCGACGCCCAGGCGGATCAGCTTGAGCGCCGAGCGGTAGAACACGTCGAAGTAGTCGGAGGCGTGACGCAGCTCGGCCCACTCGAAGCCCAGCCACTTCACGTCGCGCTGGATGGCGTCGACGTACTCGACGTCTTCCTTCGACGGGTTGGTGTCGTCGAAACGAAGGTTGCAGGTGCCGGCGAACTCGGTGGCGAGACCGTAGTTGAGGCAGATCGACTTGGCGTGGCCCAGGTGCAGGTAGCCATTGGGCTCCGGCGGGAAGCGGGTGTGGATCGCCTTGTGTTTGCCGGAAGCCAGGTCCTCGCGGACGATCTGGCCGATGAAGTGCTGCTGCAGGACGGGCGTTTCGGTCGACATCGCAAAGGACTCAGAGGGTGGGGCGCGGCAAACGTCCGAGTTTACCTTAGGCGCGTAACCCTTGCCGCCGGGCGGCGGCGCAGGTAGCTTGCTCCCATGCGTATCGCCTACCACGCCGAATCCCTGATCGACGCCCATCTGGTGAAGAATGCGCTCGAGCAGGCGGAGATTCCCGCCTTCATTGCCGGAGAGTTCCTGACCGGTGCGGTCGGGCAGCTTCCGGCACGGGATTTCCTCGCCGTGATGGTTCCCGAGGCGGCCGCGGACGCGGCCGAATCGATCGTTCGCGTTATCGACAGGCAACTGGCCGAGGCGCGCGCCGCCGCGGCCTCCGACGACGATTTCGGCGCCGCCACCCTTCCGGCCTGAGCGTCGCGACACTTTTCAGGATCAACGCCATGCAGGCCCATGTTTCGAAGGCCATCACCGACCTTGTCCGCGATGTTGCCGATTTTCCGCGTCCGGGCATCATGTTCAAGGACATTACCCCCCTGCTTGCCGACGCCGACGCCTTCGGCGCCTGCATCGATGCGCTGTGCGCGCCGTGGAAGGGCCTGGGTATCGGCGCCGTCTGCGGCATCGAGTCGCGCGGATTCATCTTCGGCGCCGCCATGGCCCGGGCGCTCGGTGCTGGCTTCGTACCGCTGCGCAAGGCAGGCAAGCTGCCGCCGCCGATCGTCGGCGTCGATTACGGGCTGGAGTACGGTCACGACCGCCTGGAGATTGGTACCCAGGCACTGTCGCCGGGCGAGCGGGTGATCCTGGTCGATGACGTGCTGGCGACCGGCGGCACGCTCGAAGCGGGACGCCGGCTGGTCGAGCGGCTGGGCGCGGAGGTGCTGGGCGCCAGCGTGGTCATCGAGCTGGCCGGCCTGCAGGGCCGTGCCAAATGGTCCGGCACGGCACCCCTGCACGCGCTGATCGGCGGCTAGTGGCTCGCTTCGTGGATGTCTTCGACCAGGACGATCTCGCAGCCGCCTGCGCCGGTGTCCTCGCGGGTAAGTGACGTATTCCAGTGCCAGCCGTCGTCGCGTTTGACGTCGACGAGGAAGCCTTCGAAATGGATCACTTCCCCGGGGCGCACCGCGCTCAGTTCGCGCGCCACGGTGTCGTTGGCCGGGATCATGTGCATGTTGGCGCTGGAATCCTCGATCTCGTGGCGCGGGATCGGGAAGTGGTCGGTGTACCAGAAGTAGAAGCGGTTGGACTGGGAAATCCGGATCTTGTCCAGCACCGAGCTATCCGACATCCGGCCCCAGCCCAGGGCCAGATCGGTGGGTGCGATCGGTGCGAGGTCGTCCAGCTGATAGTCCTCGCGGGAGAGCACCCGGCCGGTCATGGCGAACTTCGCGCGGGGCTCCAGCGAGAAGTGGCCACGTGTGAGTTGTGGCCCCTGGCCCAGGTCCCTCTGGCTCGGTACGTCGCCCGCGACCACGCCGGCCGCCGCGTGCACGGGTCGCTTGTGCCACCACGAGTACGCGCCCAGGCCGCAGAGCAGGAGCAGGACGACTAGCCAAACGCGCATCTATCGGAAAACCGTCAGGAGGATGGAAGGGCAACGGCTGGCGGGCTTTCCGGTTGACGTGTGACGCATTCGCGGGCGTTGAACAGCTCGGCCGGTACGTCGCGGATCACCTCGGCAAGGGCCGTGAAGAAAGGCGTCATCGCCGAGCTCTTGCGCCAGACCATTGCGATGCGGCGGCTGGGCGCCGGGCTTTCGAATTCGATCAACCGGACGTTGCCTGACTGGGCCACCGGCGGCTTTACCGCCAGGATCGGCATCAGCGTGATGCCGACGTTGGCCGAGACCATCTGGCGCAGCGTCTCCAGGCTGGTGGCCCGGAAACCGGTCTTTTCACCGGCGCCGGCCAGGTGACAGACCTCGAGGGCCTGGTCGCGCAGACAGTGTCCGTCCTCCAGGAGCAGGAGGTTCTGGTCGGAGAGGTCTTCCATTTTCAGGCACTGCCGCCCGGCGAGCGGATGGTTGTCCGGAACGGCCAGGACGAAGGGCTCTTCGAACAGGAATTCGACGTGCAGTGAATCGTCGTGCATGGGCAGGGCGAGGATGCCCGCGTCGAGCGCGCCCTCACGCAGCATGCCGAGGATCTGCTCGGTTTTTTCCTCGCGCAGCAGCAGCTCCAGGCGCGGAAAGCGCTGGCGCAGGTGCGGGATGACATGCGGCAGCAGGTACGGGCCGAGGGTCGGGAAAATGCCCAGGCGGATCGTTCCGGACTCCGGGTCTCGTGTGCGCTGGGCGATCGACTTGATCTCGTCGACCTGCGATAGCACACCGCGCGCCCGCCGGGCGATCTCGCGGCCGGTCTCGGTGAGCAGCACCTTTCGCGGCGTGCGCTCGACCAGGGCCACCCCTAGCTCGTCCTCGAGTTTGCGGATCTGCGTGGAGAGGGTGGGCTGGCTGACGAAGCTGGCTTCGGCGGCGCGACCGAAATGGCGATGCTCGGCCAGGGCAACCAGGTAGGACAAGTCACGCAGGTTCATGGCGACGGGCTCGACTCGGTTTCGATAGGGCCAGCCTATCACATTGATGCCTACAATCGATTTGAGATATATGCCCCGGCCCGCTAACCTTGCGTTTCAGTCGCGGCAACGTGAGCGCGCGCAGAGTTCAAACCACCCTCAACGGAGAGTCAAACGTGCTGAGCATTGGCGATAAGTTCCCCCAGTTCAACCTCAAGGCTGTCGACGGCGGCCCGCTCGCGAACAAGATCGAAGACGCCTTCACCGTGGTCTCCGACAAGTCGTACGAAGGCAAGTGGAAGCTCGTGTTCTTCTACCCGAAGGACTTCACCTTCGTCTGCCCGACCGAGATCAAGGGTTTCAGCGACCTCAACGAGAAGTTCGCCGACCGTGACTGCCAGGTCCTGGCTGTCTCGACCGACTCCGAGTTCGTCCACCGCGCCTGGCGCATGGACCACGCTGACCTGAAGGACCTCACCTTCCCGATGGTTGCGGACATCAAGAAGGAGCTGACCACGGCTCTCGGCATCCTGACCGACGAAGGCGTTGCCCAGCGCGCGACCTTCCTGGTCGATCCGAACGGCGAGATCCAGTTCGCCTATGTGACCGCCGGTTCCGTCGGCCGCAACCCGGACGAAGTGCTCCGCGTGCTCGACGCGCTGCAGACCGACGAGCTGTGCGCCTGCAACTGGAAGTCCGGCGACGAGACCCTCAAGGTCGCCTAAGGCTCCACCGGTCGTAAGTCCCGCGCCGCAACGCTCCCTCCCCCGCGTGGCGTGGGCTACCCGAGAGGCGGTGAAGTTCGCTTCACCGCCTCTTTTCTAAGACCTACCGCCTCACCGACACGTCCCCCGTGTCCCGCGTGAACCGGCGCCGTGCGCGCCGAGCCATTCCGCGCCCCATTCCTCATCCAAGACAAGGTGCATCCCATGAGCGTCGCCGATCTTCGCAGCAAGCTTCCCGAATACGCCAAGGACCTCAAGCTCAACCTCGACTCCGTGTTGAGCGAAGCGGGAGCCCCGGGCCTGAACCTCGCCCAGATCTCGATGGTCGCCCTCGGCGCTGCCTTCTCCGCGCGCTACAAGCCGCTGACCGAAGCCATCGCCGCGTTCGCCGCCGAGCACGCCACGCCGGAGCAGCTGACCGCCGCCAAGGGTTCGGCCGCCATCATGGGCATGAACAACATCTATTACCGCTTCCAGCACCTGGTCAGCCACCCGGAATACGCCACCATTCCGGCCAAGCTGCGCATGAACGTGATCGGTGCCTATAAGGGCGACGCGAAGAACGACTTCGAGCTGGTCTCGCTGGCGGTGTCGGCCGTCAACGGCTGCGGCATGTGCATCGACTCGCACGACAAGGTGCTGCGCGACGGAGGCATCTCGGTCCAGGCCATCCAGAGCGCCGTTCGCATCGCGTCGGTGATCCACGGCGTCGCTGTGGTCCTCGAGCAGGCCGACGCCGCCGGCTGATATAAGGAAATGTGGGAGCCGCTTCAGCGGCGAAAAGCCAACGGAGCGGTGAAACGGGATGCACCATCGCCGGCATAGCCGGCTCCCACAGAAAGCCTCCCCCTAAAGGCCGCGTTTAACGCGGCCTTTCTTCGTTATGGGAGACGCTCCCCGAACATCCACCCCGGGAGGGTTCCACCATGAGCTACGTCGACGGTTTCGTTCTACCCGTGCCACTGGATCGCATGAACGAGTACAAGAAGATGGCCCGCAAAGCCGGCAAGATCTGGATGGAATACGGGGCCCTTTCCTACAACGAATGCGTGGCCGATGACGTCAAGCCGGGCAAATCCACCTCGTTTCCGCAGTCGGTAAAGCTGAAAGCGGGGGAGACGGTGGTGTTCTCCTGGGTGGTCTATGAGAACAAGCGCTCACGCGACCAGATCATGAAGAAAATCATGGAAGATCCGCGATTTGCCATGTACATGGACCCCAAGAACATGCCTTTCGACGGCAAGCGGATGTTCTTTGGCGGCTTCAAGCCGATCGTCGAATTCTGAGGCCTTCGCGGCCGGAATGACGCAACGCAGCGAGGACAGGGGTGCCTTCTGGCACTGTGTCGAAGGTCATCCCTGTTCTCAGGATGGGCGATTACCCACAGGGGAGTCCCACCCACCATGCGTCGTTTCGTCCGCCCTCTCGTTCTCACCGCGCTTGCCGCCTGCTGTGGCGCTGCGTTCGCCGCCGGCACGGACGCCGCCGCGCCCCTCGGCCACCTGCCTACCTGGGCTCAGCCTGAAAACTACAAGCTGGCCTTCAAGGTCGACCCGAAGCAGGAAAACTATTCGGGCTCGACGGTCATCAAGATCAAGCTGAGCCAGGCCTCGGACTTCATCTGGCTGCACGGCAAGGACCTCACGGTGTCCAAGGTCACCGTCACCGACGCTGCCGGCAAGAAGCACGTCGGCAAGTACACCGTGGCTGCCGAGAAAGAAGGCGTCGCTCGCGTCGACCTCGGCGCCAAACTCGAGCCGCAGGAGATCACCCTCGCGATCGACTTCACCGCGCCGCTGAACAAGCAGCTGCAGGGTCTGTACAAGGTCTCGCACGAAGGCGTGCCGTACGCGATGACGCAGATGGAGCCGGTCTCCGCGCGTTATGCGTTCCCGGGCTTCGACGAGCCGTCGTTCAAGGTGCCGTTCGACCTGAGCCTGACCATTCCGGCCGACGACCAGGGCGTGGCGAACACCGCCCAGGTGAAGGAAGAAAAAGCGGGCGCCGGCTGGAAGACGCTCACCTTCTCCACGACCAAGCCGCTGCCGACCTACCTGGTCGCGTTTGCCGTCGGTCCCTGGGACGTCGTGAAGGGTCCGGACATTTCGCCGACCGAGTTCCGTTCGACGGCGACGCCGCTGCGCGGCATCGCCGCCAAGGGCGAAGGCCATCGCATGCAGCATGTGCTGGGCGAGACCAACGCGATCATCCACACGCTAGAGGACTACTACGGTTTCGGTTATCCGTACGACAAGCTCGACCTGCTTGCCGCGCCTGACTTCAGCGCCGGCGCCATGGAGAACGCGGGTCTGGTCACCTTCCGCGACTGGCTCCTCCTGATCGATCCGGATTCCGCGGCGCAGTACGTGCGTGGCTCGTTCAACGTCAACGCGCACGAGCTGGCCCACCAGTGGACCGGCGACACCGTGACCATGGCCTGGTGGGACGACCTCTGGCTCAACGAGGCCTTCGCCACCTGGATGCAGCAGAAGGTCACCACCAAGGTTCACCCGGAATACCGCGCCGACCTCGATCGCGTACGCGGCGCCCAGGGTGCGATGAACAACGACAGCCTGGTCAGTGCGCGCAAGATCCGGCAGCCGATCACCGGCAACGGCGACATCGAAACCGCGTTCGACGGCATCACCTACCAGAAGGGCGCCGCCGTCCTCGGCATGTTCGAGGGCTACGTCACCGATCCGGTGTTCCAGAAGGGCATGCGCGCCTACATCCAGAAGCACAAGTTCGCCAACGCGACGGCCGACGACCTGATCGATTCGATCGCCGAGGCTGCTGGCCAGGGCGACGCGTTCAAGAAGGCGTTCCGTAGCTTCCTCGACCAGTCGGGCGTGCCCTACGTCACCACCGAGGTCAAGGTAGAAGGCGGCAAGACCGTCCTGCACCTTACCCAGAGCCGCTACCTGCCGTTGGGCAGCACGGGCGATGCCAGCCGCGTGTGGGGCGTGCCGATGTGCGTGCGTTACGGCACGGCCGGCGGTGCGAACAAGGTCAAGTGCGAACTGCTCGACCAGGCCACGGGTACGATGGTGCTGGACGATGCGGCCAAGGGCACCTGGGTGCTGCCGAATGCAAATGGCCGGGGCTATTACCGCTTTGCACAGAGCAAGACCGACCTCGCCGCGTTGAGCAAGGTGGTCGGCACGCTGAGCGATGCCGAGCAGCTGGCCTATGCGGATGCCGTACGTGCGGCCTTCCTGCATGGTGATCTGGATGCCGGCAACGTGCTGGCGGCGCTCAAGCCGATCACGGCCTCGAAGACGCGCGAAGTCTTCACCGCCCCGATCACCACCTTCAACTGGATCCTCCACAACGAAGCCACCACCGATGCCCAGCGCGATCACCTGCGCAAGTGGGCCGTCGACGCCTACCTGCCGAAGCTCAAGGAACTGGGCTATCGCAAGAAGGCCGGTGAAGCCGATAACGACACGATCACCCGCACGACGCTCGCCGGCTTCCTCGGTGGCGACGACATCGCCGCGCCGGAAGTTCGTGCCGAGTTGCTGAAGCAGGGCGACGCCGCGTTGCAGGTCAAGGACGGTCGTCTCAGCCTCGATGCCGCCGATCCGGATCTGCTCGGTGACGCCCTCGGCGTGGCCGTGCAGGAGCGCGGTGCACCGGCCGTCGATGCACTGATCGCCGAGATCCCGAAGACCTCCGATCCGGCCAAGCGCAATGCAATGCTGTCGGCTCTCGCGAGCGCGAAGGACGTGGCGCAGGCGAACAAGGTCCGTGACTTCTCGCTGAGCAAGGACGTGAAGGTTGGCGAGATGGCCTCGTTGCTGCGTGGCAGCCGCGATTCCGAAGCCTCGCGTAACGAACTGTGGAAGTGGTACGTCACCAACTACGACAAGATCATCGCGCGCACCGGCAGCTTCGCCGGCGGCAAGGTGGTCACCATGGCGGCAGCCGGTAGCTGCTCGAAGGCGGAAGCCGATCGCATGAGCGAGTTCTTCAAGCCGAAGCTCGCGCAGGTGAGCGGTGCGGAACGCGATCTCGCCCAGACCAGCGAGTCGACCCTGCTCTGCGCGGCCCTCAAGGCCAAGCAGGATCCGAAGGCGATCACGCGCTGATCTTTTTCGTGAAGTAGAAAAACGAAGGCCGGGCGAGTGATCGCCCGGCCTTTTTTTTGTGGGTTACTTGCCGGCTGGCGTACTTGCTTCCGCCGCGCCCGCTGCCGATGCGTCGGGCGTCAGTCGGAGGGTGGCGACGGTGCCATTGTAGTAATCGCACGTCACGAGGCCCTTCGCGTTATCCGCTGTTGCCTTTCCTGCGCCGAGTTTTTTCGGGTCGGGCTTTTCGTCGTCGTACGCGGAAACGGAACCCTTCCAGGCCTTTCCGTTTTCCGTCGCGACATAGTTCGTTTCTTCCTGCTGTGTTCCGGCATTCGATACGCCCGCCTGCTTGATAGCACTGGGGGCGGGGCAGGCCTGGTCCGCCGCGGCGACCGCGCCGGAAAACACGAGCATGGCCATCATGGCGAATGCATAGCTGCAGATCTTCGTCATTCTCATTTCACTCTCCTGTGTTGGACAACGACACAGGAACCTTGCCTTGGTGAGGGTGAGACAAGTCCCTTGATTGCGGATGCTGCCGAAGCTGTTTGGCCCGATCAATCCGTAGCTTGAATCTACGATGCCGTTTTAACATAGCGGTCGTTTGGCGCGCCGGTATGCCGGGCGAACGATCGCCCGGCGTCTTATGTTCGATCAGCGAATCTGGAGCGTCGTGCGTTTCCAGGAACCGACACCGTTCGGACTCACCATGAACTCGAAATTTCCGCCTTCACGACTGCTGGCTTCCCATGTGCGGCGATAGCCCACGATCGTGCCTCTATTGCACGGTTGGGCACGACCACCGACGTTGCATAGTGGCTGCGTGCCCACCTCACGCAGCGGGCTTCCGAGCAGCCGTGCCTGCGCGTTGTTTCCGTATCCGATTTCGTCGGTGATCACCCGCATGACCGAACCGCCATGATCTTTCACGGTCCACGAGCCCCCTTGAGGGATCGACTCGTAGCCCCCCTTTGTCGACGTGACACCATATACATAAATGCGGGAGAGATTGTTGCTGGCTTGGACGCCACCGATACAAAGCATTAGGCCAAGTGTTGTCGCGGTGGCAGCGATGCGCTTCATGAAATAATTCTCCTCTGGCCGAGATGGGCCAATGCCATCATCAGCTTGAGGCCCCAACGAGATCGACGGATACCGGACGAACATATCGAAGGCCGACTCCGTTGAAAGGCGTGATCAGCCGCCACACGGACGTAGGTGTAGTCGGCCGTCGAAAGATCGTGACATCCATCGCCGCCATCGCACTTAGACGCCTTTCATCAAGTAGCGCTGTCTGCTTTCCTGATCGTCACCGATCAGGAGCAAGCTCGCATGCAAATCAGCGGTTCAGTTCTGACCACCGGGTCATACACGTCAACGAAGACTGCGATGCGGGAATCGCCTGGAACTTCTCTTTTACCCAAGCCGGACGCATCACATCCGCCGAAGACAGTCGACTTCTCAGCGATCACCCCGCGGCAACTACAGGCCTATCTTGATGAGATGATCACCAGTGAGAGGATGTCGGTGGATGACGGTGCCGCCCTTGGAAGTTCGATACCGGGCGAGTGGTACACCCAGCAACCCGACGTGCCTATCGACCTCAGATCGAACATCAGAGGGATCATGGACTTCGCACGGGATAACGGGTTCAAACCGCTCGCAGCGTTCTATTCCGGCCTGATGGATCGCATGAAGATGATGGAGGCCCAAGGTCTTCCCATCTCGGTCGTCGCCTGATGCGCTAACCTTGGTGCATGTCGCCACGTTCCCCACTGCCAACCCGCGCCTCTCCCGCCACAGCCCGCGATGTGGCGGAGGCGGCGGGCGTTTCGATTTCGGCGGTCTCGCGTACGTTTACGCCCGGCGCCAGTGTGTCGGCAAAGACGCGTGAGTTGGTGACCTCGGCGGCCGAGCGCCTCGGCTACAAACCGAACCGCCTTGCGCGCAGCCTCATGACCGGTCGTACCGAGCTGATCGGCCTCGTCTCGAATCACTTTGCCAACCCGACCTTCATGGAGGTCTTCGACCTGTTCACCCGCGAGCTGCAGGCGCGCGGGTTGCGGCCTCTGCTGGCCAATCTGGGAGAGGACGAGGACGGCAAGGCGGCTCTCGATATGCTGCAGCAGTACAACGTCGACGCCGTACTCATCGCCACGTCGGCACCGCCGGCCGGCTTTGCCGCTTCGTGTCGAGCGGCAGGCCTGCCGGTGCTGCACGTGTTCGGCCGGGCAGGGCGTTCGTCGCCGGTGCCTGTGGCGACGGTGGATAACGTCGAGGGTGGTCGTCTGGTGGCCGATGCGATGCGATCGCGGGGATTGCGTCGTCTTGCCTTTCTCGGCGGATCGGCGCATGACGCGTCGACGATCGATCGCTGCAAGGGGTTCGCTGAGGCAGCGGGCTCGTTGTTGAAGCAGACGCTGCACGCGGGCAACTACACGCATGAGCATGGCCGGGCAGCGATGCATGCCCTGCTCGACCGCGAGGATCGCCTCGACGGGGTGTTCTGCGGTGATGACGTGTTGGCGTTGGGTGCCATCGATGCGTGTCGGGAGCGAGGCGTCGACGTGCCAGGCCAGATCAGTATCGTTGGCTTTGACGATATGCCACTGGCCGCATGGGCCTCCTATTCGCTGACGACGGTCAGGCAGCCGATCCGCGACATGGTCCTGCACGCCATCGAGCGGATCGTGGCGTGGATGGAAGATCCCGAGGCGGTACCGCGGAGCAAGTTGTTTCCGTGCGCACTGGTGATTCGGGCGAGCATCCGCGACGCATAAGGATTCTGTCCCGGCTAGTCGATCGTCACCCAGCGGCGCTCGCGATGCGACAGCAGGGCGGCTTCGATGATGCGATCGACCTCGTAGCCGTCGCGGAAGGTTGGCCATACCGATTCACCCGTCGATATGGCCTGCAGGAAGTCACGCGCTTCGATGATGATCTGGTCGTTGTAGCCGGTGCCGTGGCCGACGCCCTGGTTGAACGCGAGGTAGTCCGGGTGCGCGGGGCCCATCAGGATTTTCTGAAAGCCCCTGCGTGACGGTTCGCGGGCGGCGTCGTAGAGCCATAGCGCGTTCTGGTCTTCCTGGTCGAAAGCGATGGCGCCACGCGTGCCGGTGATCCGGTAGGTGTAGCCCATCTTCCGCCCGGCGGCCATGCGGCTGAAGCTGATGCTGCCGGTAGCGCCGTTAGCGAAGCGCAGCAGCATCTGGCCCTGGTCGTCGTTCTCGACAGCTTCCGGTCCATTCGGGCCATCGCGCCGCGCGTGCACGATGTGGGTGTCGGCCACCAGGCTGGCGATGGGCCCGACCAGACGCAGGCAGGCGTTGACGATATGCGGCGCGACGTCGCCCAGGGCACCGGCTTCCGTCCCGGTGGCGATGCGTGTGCGCCAGGAGGAGGGCAGGGCGGGATCGTGAAGGTAGTCTTCCACGTGTTCCGCGGTGACCTGGATCACGTCGCCGATCTCGCCCGCGGCGATGATCTGCCGGGCCAGCTGGCTCGCTGGCGTGCGGATGTAGTTGAAGCCGATCATGTTGGGCAACCCTGCACGTTCGACCGCCTCGGTCATGCGCAACGATTCGTCGGCGCTCGCGCCGAGGGGCTTCTCGCAGAAGACGGGTTTCCCGGCGGCGATACAGGCCATGACCATGTCGAGGTGGGTGCGTGGCGGTGTCGCAATGACGACGGCATCGACGCGAGGATCGGCGACCAGCTCACGCCAGTCGCCGGTCGAGCGGCGCCAGCCCCAACGGCGCGCATGCTCTGCCGCGCCCTCGGCCGTCGAGGTGGCGATCATCTCGCAGACCGGACGCAGGGTGGTCTCGAAAATGGCCGCGACGCCCTGGAAGCCCACGGTATGCGCCTTGCCCATGTAGCCGGCGCCGATCAGGCCGATCCTCAGTTCGCTCATTGTTGGCTCTTGCTGGCAGGTGATGGCCCGACTCTAGGGATGTTGCAGTGCGGTTTGCAAGCGCTTGCAAAACGGCATAGCGTAGTCATCGAACCGGCCTTAGCCCGCCCTAATCACGCCGCTATCGCGGCAGGAGCCAGCCATGCATGCCTCCGCGCACTCGTTCCCCCGTTCGCCCACCCGCATTCGTGTCTTTACCGAGGAGACGCTGGATACCGAAACCATCGTCGGCGAGCTTCTGGATGGCGTCGGCGCGGTCACGCTACGTGGCTTGTTCACGCCTGCGGAGATTGCCGAGGCGCGCGACATCGTCATGCGTGAATCCGACGCGGATGAGCGCGGCCGCAAGGTCACCCACTTCCAGGGCGATGCGGAAAAAGCAGGGCGGATCAATCTGCAGCGGCGGGTCTGGAATCTGCTCGGCAAGGGTGAGATCTTCTCGCGGATGGCGGCTCATCCCGCGATCATGAAAGTGATGCGCGCCTTCATCGGTAGCGAATTCATCATGGGCTCGATCGCGGCCAACCGGATTCTTCCGGGCGGGCCGGGTCAGGAGCCGCATATCGACTATCCGTATTGGGACTTCCACTCGCCCGAGACGCATCCGGCACGCATCAACGCCACCTTCCCGCTGAATGCCCAGGCCACGATCATGCTGGATCCCTTCACCGAGGAGACGGGTGCGACCGCCTTCGTGCCTGGCACCCAACGTGAGTTGCACTACCCGGACGAAAGCGACCGGTTCTTCGAACGCTGCGAGCGCATGCTTGGCGAGCCGGGCGATACCGTGATCTTCTTCGGTGCCGTCTGGCATTGCGCCATGCCCAATCGCAGCAGCATCGATCGCTCGGCGATCATCACCCAATACCTGCCGAAGTTCGTCAAGCCGATGGAAGACATGCCGGCGGCATTGCCGGCGGAGTTCGTCAAGAACGCGAGCCCGGATATTCGGCAGTTGCTGGGGCTGAACTATCCGTACCCGGAAGTGCTGGACGCGGCGCGCGGCGGTAATGCCGAAGGGCGCGATGCGATGAAGGCGCGGTAGCCGACCCGTCCACTGCAACCGGCCGATCAGCTGCGCTTTGTAGGAGCCGATTCATCGGCGATCCCGCGGCAGCGGGCCGGGTTTCGGCTAGCACCCATCGCCGATGAATCGGCTCCTACACAGAGCGGTCTGGCCTAAGGTGGCGTGGACTGCTTTTGGATGAAGGTCACGACGTCGTCCAGCACGGAAGCCTTGTGCTTCCCGGTGCCAAGTCCGAACAGCACGCCCATGTGACCGGTGTCGGGATAGAGCTTTACCTCGACGTGCTCGCCCTGCGCTTCATAGCGTCGCTGCAGTGAAAGCGCATTGGAGGGTTTCACGGTGCCGTCGGATTCGCCTTGCAACAACAGGGCGGGAGGTTCATCGCCATCGACGAAGTTGACCGGTTGCGAGCGGGCCTGTTGCTCTGCCGTGTGGCCGAACATGTCGATGAAATCGTCATTGGTCAGGGGAAGGAAGTCGTAAGGCCCCGCCAATCCGATGAAGCCCGAGAGATCGCGTGGCTTCATGCCGACGGCACCGAGCCAGCGGCCGTCGGTGGCCAGCAACGCCGCTATGTGTCCACCCGCCGAATGGCCCATGACGAAGAGGTGTG
>Ga0163161_10001103_pt1 | contig 20376 bp, 17 predicted proteins | sample S45metaG_FD_129847 | JGI IMG/M metagenome (GOLD analysis project Ga0163161, IMG submission 129847) | Switchgrass rhizosphere microbial communities from Kellogg Biological Station, Michigan, USA - S4-5 metaG | ecosystem: Host-associated > Plants > Roots > Rhizosphere > Soil | place: USA... | reverse complement strand
GCGCTTAAAATCGGTTATTTGTGCCGAACAACAAATGTGTAAATTTTATTTTACAAAATTGATGTTAACAGGTAAATGTGACTAAAATCACGTAATCTAAATTAGCAAATACTTAACAATTTAATAATTACGCCTCAACTTTATTTTTAACAATTTCAGCATAAGCCGCATCCCATAAATCAATCCTTTTCTGTAAGGCCTGTTTTGTAGTTTCTTCTGCTTCAGCCCAAAAGGCTTCATCTTTTTCGCAGAGCTTCTCCGTCATCGAAAGTGCCAGGTGGCTATGGTGATCGCCATCTACTTCAATATGGCGTTCTAAATAATATTTAAAAATAGATACTTTATCTGCTTGCGTACTGTTTAGGTCATTTACCATGCTGAAAAACATGTTTGGAATTAAATCCTCCCGTCCGAAAGTAAAGCTCGCAGCTTGTAAATGTGTTTTGCCGCCATTAATAGTTTCAAATGTAGCGTTCACAAAATCTTTTGCCGTTGCAGGTACATTTCCCAGCTCAAAAGCTTCATTAAAACTTTTGCCATTTTTTAGCCCATTTAAAAAGGCATTAATCGGCTTTGTGTTGGCCCCACATTGATCCATTGCGTCTAAATACAATTCGAAATGACTTTTAATCGCTCCATCTGCATCTACATCTGATTCTTCACCAGCCACAATCTCATTGATCAATTGGCGGGTAACCGGGTCGCCAACAGGAAACCACGGAAGGGTAGTGCAGGTCAAGTTAATCTGTAAGGCCTTCAGCAACGACATGAAATCCCACACTGCAAAAATATGGTGTTCCATAAAAATCCTAAGATCTTCCAGTTCGTTAATGGCCGAATAAACTTTATGGTTAATGATCTCTTGCCTAAGCGGCTCTATTTCTTCCTGGATTTTTATAATGTTGGGATGCATATTTGAATTTTGTGTTGGGAGTTTGGCGTCCATGCCTGATCACCCTATTCAAGGGTGTCTTTATTCTTTTGTTTATTTCGGTAAATTTTTCTCTAGTGCCCTACTTGCTCTCTTCATTGCAAGTTCTTCTTTCCAGTGCATATACTTCTCGCGGTAGTTTGCTTTCATAAAGTCGTCAAATTTACGCTGTAAAGTTAAGTTATACAAGCTTTTTGCCTTCACTGCCCAGCTTTTGTCCCATGCCCTTAAACTAATCGAGAACGATCCGTCCAGATATTTCATCCAGTGCCAATAACCGGTAGGCATAAATAAGGTATCGCCATGCTCCAAAAAGGCCTCAACCCCCTGAACGCCTTTTAATGCTGGGAATTTATCAAAATCAGGGTTTTCTACATCATAATCTTCCAGTGCATAAGTGGCATATGGGATCTGATATAAACGCTCTTTCCATTTATAATCGAATAAGATGACGTGTTTCCTGCCGTTGAAATGGGTATGGAAGATATGCGCTAAATCAATGTCGTAATGCAAAAAGGTTACCGACCCCTTTCCGCCAAAAAACATATTCGGGTAACTATCTAAAAAACCACCCATTAAATCTTTCGGCGCGATATAGTCTTCCAGTAATTTAGGTGCAAATTTGATCGGATCGAATAGAAAGATACGCAGATCCGTTGGGGTTTCTTTAATCAGATCAATATAATCGCCAAATTTCATCTCAGCAGCTGAAGCATTAATCGGTTTTGAAGGGTCTGCTTTCGAACTGTCGTAAAGTGGAACCGTTTTATCACCTACCACCTCTTTCATGTATTCCATTGTCCACTTTTGGTAGGCGGGCCACTTTTTGGCCATGTTTTTTATAACCAGAGGTTTACGCGGTTTAAGGTAGTTCAGCTCGAAATCTGATTTAGATATGTCTTCAACTACATCTATCTGAGATAAATTGAATTTCATGTTAAATAACTATTAATAAAGCAAAATTAAATAGTTAAAAAACACAAAACATTACAAAAGCAAAAACTTGAAGAAAGACTGACAATTCATCATAAAAAGTCAGAAAGTATGACTTGAAATAAATAAAAAACGTTCTTGCGATTGAGCAAGAACGTTGATTTCACAATCACAAAGGGCGTGATGTATGTTTTTAATAAGGATAGCTTTCAAATATTATTTTGGCATTAAAACAGTGTCAATTACATGGATCACACCATTTTTCTGATAAACATCAGCAATAGTAACTGTGCTCATTCCACCTTTTTCATCTTTTAATACTAATTTTTTACCTTCCATCCAGGCCCAAAGTTTGCCACCTTGTACTGTTGTCAGTTCTGCTTTGCCACCACCATCTTTAATTGCTTTTGCGATTGCTTTGCTATCCATTTTGCCCGCAACAACATGGTAAGTTAAAATAGTTGTAAGTGTTGCTTTGTTTTCTGGTTTAACCAAATTGTCAACGGTTCCGGCAGGAAGTTTATCAAACGCGGCATTTGTTGGCGCAAAAACGGTGAAAGGACCTGCGCTTTTTAAGGTTTCTACCAAACCGGCTGCTTTAACTGCAGCAACCAAGGTAGTGTGGTCTTTTGAGTTTACGGCATTGTCTACAATATCTTTAGTTGCATACATTGCTGCTCCACCTACCATTGGGTTTTTTTGAGCGTAAACTTGAGTGGTGAATGCCATTGTAATTACGGCAAATACGGATAAGATTAAATTTTTCATTATTTCTAATATTTAAGTTTCTGTTATTTGATTCCATTTACGACGGCTTACAGATACTTGGTTTTTAGAAATGAAAATTATTATTTAATTTGCTGATTATTAGCGTTTTAATTTTACTTCTTTGTTTTTGAAAAGGTGCTGTAGGAGTTCTTCGGAAATAATAGTCCCGCTTTTCGCTAAATCTTTTGGCTGTTCATCAACTACGTTCAGAACGACGCCAATAGGATATCGCTTCAATCGCGTTTAGATAAATTGCGTTCGTCCATAAGTAACTCCTTTAAACTTCGCTGGTCACGCTTATCGCGCACCACCAACCGCTCCTTTAGCTCACCTTTGCGGTTCTCACTTTTTTGGAAAAAATCTTAGGGAAAAAACGCTTTAATAATACGGCTCTGGTTTCTTTTCCACCGATATAAACTTCTTCTTTTTTGCTTTTAACAGCTTGTACGATTTGTTTCGCGCAATCGGCGGGTGTCATCGCGTTTTCATGTGCATCGCCCATTACATTTAGTGGGTTTCCATCACCGGTAAGTGCATTGTAGGTCACATTTGTTTTGATAAAACCCGGACAAACGATGGTAATATCGATGTTTTTGTCGTAAACTTCCGATCGGAGAGAATCGAAATAGCCATGCAAAGCATGTTTTGATGCTGCGTAGGCAGAGCGGAATTTTGTGCCAAATTTTCCAACGAGGCTACTGATTGCAACAATTTGTCCGCCACCATTGGCGATCATTAAAGGCAGAACGGCTTTGCTCAGTACAACTGTTCCCCAAAAATTGGTATCCATAATCTGTTGTTCAGTTTGCAGATTGGTTTCCAGCGCTAAACTTCTCTGGCTTACGCCACCACTATTAATCAGTATATCTATTTTGCCAAAAATACGGATCGCATCGGCAGCTTTGCTTTCGAGTGTTGCAGTTTCGCTCAGATCGAATGGCAATACATGTACATTAAAAGAATTTTGGCAGTTGCCTTTTACACGAAAAAGCTCATCGCGGTTTCTTCCAGAAATAATCAGTTTGTCGCCAGCTTTAAAATATTCATATACCAGTGCCTCGCCAATACCTGATGATGCGCCTGTAATCCATACAATTTTTGCCATAAATATATAATTATTGAATTAGAGAATGATTGAATGAAAGAATAATGGACTTGGGTTGTAAAGCATTCTTTCATTCAAAACTCATTCTTTCACTCATTTTCTACGATAAACAATCCCGAAGCAATATGATCGGCAAATAGTTTCCCATTCTGGCTTAAGTGGATTTTATCTCCTTCAATAATCAGCCAATCTTTATCTTCAAAATTTTTGAGGTTATATTTTGTTTCTTCTAAAAAGTCTTTTCCAAAATCGGTATTTATTTTTTGTAAATCAGTTCCCCACATCGTCCGGAGTGAGGTCATGATGTATTCGTTAAATCTATCGTTCAGACTTAATTCTTCCACAATTTCAGGGAGTTTGTTCTGATCTAAAGTTTCGATATACAAAGCGTTATTTGCAGGATTCATGTATCTGTTTTGACCCTCGAAGCCATGCGCCGATGGGCCAATGCCAATATAATCTATACCTTTCCAGTAATTGGTATTGTGTACTGCATAATGGTTTGGTTTGGCAAAATTCGAAATTTCGTAGTGTTCAAAACCAGCTTCAACAAGTTTGTCCATTAAAATTACGAACTGGGCCGCACTTTGGTTATCACTTACAGGCGTTTGTTTTTTGTTTTTGATGGCATGTGCTAAAGCTGTTCTTGGCTCAACAGTTAAAGCATATGCAGAAATATGCGGAACTTCCAGTTCGATTGCCTTCTGGATATTGTTTAACCATTTCTGATCGGTGAGTAATGGATATCCGTAAATAAGATCAAGGGTTAGGTTTTCGAAGCCCGCATCCTGACTTCTTCTGATGCAATCTTCAGCCTCTCTGGCCTGATGTGCCCGGTTCATCCAGATCAGGTCTTCATCATAAAAAGACTGGATCCCTATACTAAAACGGTTAACAGGCAATTGCTTAAGCTCTTTTAATTTCTGAGCGGTTAAATCATCGGGATTGGTTTCGATAGTGATTTCTGCATTTGCATCGACTGAAAAAGTATGGTTAATCGTATCGAAAATCTTTTGTAATGCTATCTGCGACAGAATGGAGGGTGTTCCTCCCCCCAGATAAATACTTCCTACCTGCCCGCTAATCCGATCTTTTTTCATTTTAATCTCCTTACAGATTGCATCAACCATTTCATCAGCATATTTTAAAGAAGTGCTGAAATGAAAATCGCAATAGTGACAAGCCTTTTTACAGAAAGGAATATGGATATAGATACCGGACATTGGTGCAAAGATAATGAAGTTAGTTTTTCTTTATTGTCATAATATATGACTTATATACGGCAGGTATTTAATGTATTAATTTGGGGTTAGAAGAACAATAAAGTAATAACTTTACCAGAGAGCAGTGTTTGTTTGAGTGAAATTACTTCCGCATTTCTTTGCTGAAGTAATCCTTTACGTATGTTTTTCCATCTTTATCTCCATCCCAAACGTTTGTAACGGCTGAAATTTTGTGTGGGAGCTCTTTCTGCCTAGCAATCTGGATTTTCGCAATTCTTCTAAAGGTTTTGTTCCATCGCCTTTTGTCCAACTTTTCTGAGGCTGCGGTTGTTATTCGAAATATTGGCGTTTTCTTTTTTGAATGGGACATTGTTAAATGCAGTGTTATTTTTCCGCTCATGCTAAAGTTATTAATTAATCCATTTATTTTCTTTAGGTAAACCATGATTATTCGACTACTTTTGCAAATTAAGTTTTGATTTACAGCATGCCGAAATTCATTTTCATCTTGTTCGCGTTTTTATGGTCGGCTACTTTTGTAGCTGCACAAGAAATTCCTGTTCAAACAGATAGTGCAGTGGTAAATCAATATCAGTATAGAAGATACCGGCCAGACTCGGCAACATTAGCCCGACAGAAATTATCGACAGATTCTATTGTTCATCACACCTGGGTATTGCCCGATAGCTTGATCAATAAAAATGCGCTGTTAGATACGATCGAAAAAGAATATCTATTCCCCAAGCTGGATCTATTGGCCTGGCAAAAGAAATATCAGCACTTAAAGAAAAAGGTTAACCCGTATCAGCTTGGTACCAAAATCCCTAAAGGAAATGTAGGTTTATTGGGCTTTATTTTTGGCATGCTCATCATCTTTGCCATCCTGAAAAATGCATTTTCGAAGCAATTATCCGCAATCGTTCAATCATTTTTTAGCAATAGGATCCTGAACAATATCAATAAAGAAGATAACCTTTTTAGCTCCTGGCCATTCTTACTGCTTTTTGTGCAGTTCGGCTTCGTTTTTGGCATGTTCTTTTTTCTTGTGGCGCAATGGAACGATATGTACCAGGCAAAGGATGGATTTAAGTTTTTCTTCAGTATCTCCATCACCATCATTGCTTTTTACGCACTGAAACTGATCCTTTTGCGTTTTCTGGGTTACCTGTTTAATGTTCAAAAACCGGTAGGGGAATATATATCCATATTGTACCTCAGTTACTTTAATGCATCATTACTATTTATCCCCCTGGTGGTTGCTTTTGCGCTATCACCACTTAAATACGGATTGGTATATATCGTGTTGGCCTTCTTATTGTTAGGCATAATTTTTGCGTTTCAATTGTTGAGGGCGGGAATTACAATACTTTCTAATAATAAGTTTTCTAGAATGCATTTAATTTTGTATTTTTGCGCCCTCGAAATATGTCCTATCCTAATACTAATTAAAACGATAGGGCTGTAGCAGGAAAAAGGAAAATGCAAGAAAAGAACGACTCTAGAATCCGCAAAGTAAAAAGTATTTTGGTTACTTTACCAAAACCTGAAACAGAAAAATCTCCTTATTACGATTTGGCTAAAAAACACAACTTAAAAGTTGATTTCAGATCTTTTATTCACGTTGAAGGTGTGCCCGCAAGAGACTTTAGGAAAGATAAAATTAATTTAGCCGATTTTACGGCGGTTATTTTTACCAGTCGTAATGCAGCAGATCATTTTTTTCGAATATGTGAAGAGATGCGTTATGATGTGCCGGCAGAATTAAAATATTTCTGTCTTTCTGAGACTATTGCATTGTATCTTCAGAAATATATTCAGTATAGAAAGCGTAAAATTTTCTTTGGTAAACAAACTGCAGCAGATTTGGCGGAAGTATTGAAAAAGCATGCCAATGAGAAATTTTTATATCCTTGTTCTGATATGGCTACAGAAGACACCATGAAATTTTTAGAAAAAAGTGGATATGATTTTACCCCTGCTGTTTTATTTAGAACAGTAGTGAGTGACTTATCTGATCTTGCTGAAGTTTTTTATGATGTTATTGCATTTTTTAGCCCGTCGAGCATTCAGTCTTTGTTTAAAAATTTCCCGGATTTTAAACAGAACAATACACGGATTGCAGCTTTTGGAACAAATACCAGTAAAGCCTGTACCGACATGGATCTTATCGTGGATATTGCTGCGCCAACCCCAGGTGTGCCGTCAATGACAATGGCGATTGAGAATTATATCAAAATATCTAATAAATAATACATTCTATAATTTATTTTAAGTCAGTGCAATAAAAGCGTAACTTTACTGTTATTTAGAGAGTTACGCTTGTTATAGACAAAAACGTGAGGTTGTTGAAGGTTTGTTAACGCAACTTTAATTGCCTTTGGGTGATGATTTAACGTAAAATATTTGCTTTTGTTGATAATTTCAGTGATTTTTGATAAAATTGCTCCTAATCGTGCTTTGCACACTGTAAGAAATATGAAGAAAATCTACCTTCTAGCTATTGTAGGTATAACTGTAATGCTAGCAAGCTGTGGTCATGGAGGCCAGGGCGAGCTAGTTGGTGCTTATAACCGAAAATTTAAAAACGATAGAATTCCTCTAGGAATGGTTTATGTTCCACCCGGGCATACAGTACTTGGAGGAGCGGATGAGGATATTACATTTTCTCAGAACCTGCCAGGTAGAATGACCACCATCAGTGCTTTCTTCATGGATCAGACCGAAATCTCTAATGCAGAATACCGTCAGTTTACAAATTGGGTTCGCGATTCGATTGCTATTGTAATGATGGGCAATCCTCAGCAGTTTATGATTACACCAAGAGGTAATGCTGCGGCAGCTGTTGGTGGAAACAATTACATAGACTGGAAAAAAGTTGGGCCAAACGGAGCAAATATCTGGCGCAACAGAGGCAGGGGTGCAGCTGCGGCTCAAGCCAGTCAGTTAGACGGTATGTATTATTCAGGCTTAGATGCGCTGCCAGGTAAAAAAGAACTTGATGTCCGCAAATTTGAATATGCGTATGCAGAGTTGAATATGGAAAAAGCGGCCCTTGGACATAAGGATCCGAATGCTAAACGCCAGGATTATATCGACCGCTATAACATTGCCATTTATCCAGATACAATGGTGTGGAAAACAGATTATTCTTATTCACAAAATGATCCCATGGTTCGTGGTTATTTTAACCACCCTTCTTATGATGATTATCCCGTAGTTGGGGTAAGCTGGGAGCAGGCGAAAGCTTTTTCTCACTGGAGGACCAGATTATATGATGGTGTTGCTACAGCTAGAAAACTGCCAGCCGGATCGAGATCAGATTACAGATTGCCAGCTGAAACAGAATTTGAATATGCTGCAAGAGGTGGTAATACCAAAACAAAATATCCTTGGGGTGGTCCTTACATCAGAAATACAAAAGGCTGTTTACAGGCCAACTTTAAACCTGGCCGTGGAGATTATTCGAGCGATGGTGGTATTTATACTGTTGGGGTAAGATCTTATTTTCCTAACGATTACGGATTATACAACATGGCAGGAAATGTTTCTGAATGGACATTAACGGCATACAATAAAGGCGCTAGTCCGTTGTTGCACGATCTGAATCCCAACTTCACTTATGATGCGGGTGCCAATGATAGCAAATACAAAAAACGCAAAGTGGTTAAAGGCGGTTCGTGGAAAGATACTGGCTATTTTCTACAAAATGCAGTAGCTACATACGAATATCAAGATACCCAAAGATCCTATATTGGTTTCAGATGTGTCTCATCTTACCCTGGTACCGATCTGAGAAATTAAACCAAACTAAAAACTAAAGAAAGACATTAAAATTTTATGGCAGCAAAAAAACAACCAAGCTGGTTGAATCCAGCAATTTCATTTGGAGCAAGTATAGTAATTATTGGAGCGTTATGTAAAATTCTACATATTGGAGGGATTTTCGGGAGCTATGCAATTGGAATTGGATTAGGGGTTGAAGCATTTTTATTTGCTTTAACTGGTTTTTTTCCGCCAGAGCCAGAACCAGCATGGGAGAGAGTTTATCCTGAATTGAGAGCGGATTTTAAAGGAGAATTACCAACAGCATCAGCCAGACCAGCAGTTGTAGCGGCAGGATCTTCAAATACAGCAGCTTTAGATAAAATGTTATCAGATGCTAAAATCGGTCCTGAATTGATCGAAAGCTTGGGCACCGGTTTACGTACTTTCGGTGATAAGGTGGCAACCATTTCTAATGTTGCAGATGCATCAACTGCAACCAACGAATTTACGGGTAAAATTAAAACAGCATCAGCAGGTTTTGACAACCTTAGTGCATCTTTTGATAAAGCTACCGCTAATTTAAAAGCAATGGGCGAGAGCAGTGTAGATTCTCAGGCCTACCATGATCAGGTTAACAACCTGGCGAAGAATTTATCAGCTTTAAATGCGGTATATGAGTTAGAGTTACAAGATTCAAGCGCACATTTAAAATCGATGAATAAATTCTATTCAAACTTATCTTTGACCATGCAGAACTTTAACGAATCGATGGAAGATTCGAAACAGTTTAAAGAAGAGGTGAACAAATTGGCTAAAAACCTATCATCCCTTAATGCAATTTATGGCAATATGCTATCGGCTATGAACGGCCCACGTGTATAATTTGTTTAGTTTTTAATTTTAAAGGGAAAGCTACTTACACATGGCAGGCGGAAAAGAAACAACAAGGCAGCGGATGATCAATATCATGTATTTGGTATTGTTGGCGATGCTGGCCTTAAACGTATCAGATACTGTTTTAGATGCATTCAAAAATATCAACGATAGTTTGGATACCTCTAAAAACAATGTAAATACAAGCATCAATCAGTTATTTTCTGCTTTCGAAAATTCGAAACTGAAAGAAGAACCAGCACGCGCACAGCCGATTTACGAAAAGGCAAAGCAGGCTCAGAAAGCAGCAGATGAATTAAATAACTATATCGAAGGCATTAAAAAACAATTTACCGCAGAAGGGAATGGAATTAATCCTGAAACCGGTGATTTGGTAAACAGGGATAATCTTGATATTGCTCAGCACATCATGATTAACCAAAAGAAAGCTGATGAATTAAAGGTTAAGATTAACGCCACTCGCGAGAAATTAATCTCTTTATTGGATAAGGAAGACAGGGCAAATGTATCATTCTCTCTGGAGGCGAAAGATCCTGAAAGAAAAAGGAAAGGAAACTGGCAGGAAACATACTTCGGTGAAGGAACGCCATTAACCGCTGCAATGACTATTTTAACCAAACTGCAAACAGATACTAAAAATGCTGAAGCGGAGGTTGTTAAAAAGTTATTCGGAAATATGGATAAAGCTCAGGTTAATCTGGATCAGTTTGCAGCAGTTGCAGTAGCACCTACTTCTTACGTTATTCAAGGTCAGCCTTATACTGCGGAAGTATTTTTAACCGCCAGTGATTCGAGGTCAACTCCTGATATTACGGTTAACGGGAATAAATTGTCTGTTAAAGAGGGTAAAGGAACTTATACAGGTGGTACGGGCAGTGTTGGTCAGTTTACCTGGGTAGGTACTATCCGTGTCCGTCAAACCGATGGACAAGTAAAGGAATACAAAACCCAACCGCAAACTTATCAGGTAGCGAAACCGTCAGCATCTGTTTCTTCAACTAAATTGAATGTAATTTATGCAGGTATTGCGAATCCATTTACAGTTTCTGCAGCAGGTTTCCCATTAGAAAGTGTTCGTGCTTCTATTTCTGGAGGATCAATGACTGGAGGAAACGGAAACTTTAATGTAAACGTTCCAGGAAGTATGGTTGGCCAGGAAGTATCCATCAATGTATCGGCAAATAATGCGGGTAAAACGGTTAGTTTAGGCTCACAAAAATTCAGGGTTAAAGGTATTCCTGCTCCTGTAGCTAAGGTTGGCGGCCGTGCGGGAGGTGATGTAGCTTCGGTACAGTTAAAAAGTGAAACTGAAATTGAGGCAGATCTGGATGATTTCCCTTTTGATGTAAAGTTTAAAATACTTCGTTATAAATTAACCGTTATTAAACCGCGTTCTGATGCTGTTACCATTCCGGGCAGTGGGGGAAGTTTTGCTGGTGCAGTTAAAGGTGCTATAAACTCAATTACGCCGGGAACACGGGTGTTCTTTGAAGATATCGTTTCTGTAGGACCAGATGGCCGTCAGAAAATTTTACCCTCATTAGCGTTTAGTGTAAAATAAGAAGAAGATGAAAAGGATTTTAAGTATTGCTATTTTAGTTTTGTTAACCTCGTTCGCTTTTGCACAGAGAAAGCCAACTAAGTTAGCTCCAAGGAAAGCTGCACCAGTGGTTGCTGCTCCTGTGGCAGATACGGTGAAAGCACCTGTTAAAACAGCTAAGAAGAAACTAAAAGTACCACCGAAAGATGGTTTCTATGCGCGTAAGGATATAGACAGTACTGAGATGGTTCCTTTGGCTGATGTGAGAGAAGAAGATGTTTTTTATGCAAAACGGATCTGGAGGGAAATTGATTTGCGTGATACAGTTAATTCTGCATTGAAATCTCCGAAATCAAGATTAATCGATGTTTTAATTGCCGCGATTAAAAAAGACGAACTCACTGCATATTCGCCAATCGATAGTGCCTTAAACGAAGACGATGCTTTCCTTAATCCAATGTCTGCAGATTCTGCAGCTAAGTCGGCTTTAGGTACAGCAGAGGTTTCGAATAATAAAACCGGAACGGTTACAACAGTTGTTAATGATTTCAATCCGGAATTGTTTTTAAAATTCAGAATTAAAGAAGATTGGATCTTCGATACTAAACGTTCTATTTTTGAACCGCGTATTGTAGGTATTGCGCCTTTAAAATACAATGAGGTTTCTAAACAATGGCAACCTGTATTTTGGGTATACTATCCAGAGGCGAGGGAGATTTTAACCAAAAAACGTTTAGTCAATACCAATAACGATGCTTCTTCATTAAGTTTTGATGATTTCTTTATACGCCGTTTATTTAGTAGTTATATCGTTAAGGAATCAAACCCAGGAGATAACAAGATCAGAGATATTATCACTAACCCAAGAGAAAGGCTGTACGAATCAGAAAGGATCAAAAAATCAGTTCTCGATTACGAACAAGGTCTTTGGGAATACTAATTTATAAAGCTTCGATGAAAATCGGAGCTTTTTTGTTTATTGAAGTTATTTTCATGTCGGTTGAAGTGAAGAAGTCTGTTCCATGTGTACGATTTTACTTGAAAAGACAAAGATTATCAAAGAAATTATCCCTGATTAAAATAAGCTTGAAGGGTGATTATCTGTTTTTTATTCAGTACCTCTGCTAATTCTTTCTCGGTAGCTTCTTTAATTTTTTTAACCGATTTAAAGTGGGTCAGCAGTTTATCGGCCGTTGTTTTGCCGATGCCCTCAATCTGCTCCAGTTCGGTTTTTAGTGTGCCCTGATCGCGTTTCTTACGGTGAAAGGTAATCCCAAATCGGTGGGCCTCGTCACGCAGTTGCTGGATTACTTTTAAGGTTTCTGATTTTTTATCTAAATACAAAGGATACGAATCGCCTGGATAAAATAATTCTTCCAAACGTTTGGCAATACCGATCACAGTTACCTTGTGCTCTATACCCAACAATTTTAAACTCTTCATAGCCGACGAAAGCTGACCTTTACCGCCGTCAATGATGATGAGCTGGGGTAAGGTCTGGTTTTCATCCAACATTCTCCTGTAGCGACGGAAAACGGCTTCTTCCATGGTTGCAAAATCGTTAGGGCCCTCTACCGTTTTCACATTAAAGTGGCGATAGTCTTTTTTGGATGGTTTGGCATCTTTAAAAACCACGATGGCCGAAACCGGGTATTTCCCCTGAAAGTTGGAGTTATCAAAACATTCGATGTGTTTTGGAAGCTGGGTTAAACGCAGATCTTTCTGCATGGTTGTTAAAATCCGGTCCGTGCGTAAATCTGGATTCAGCTTCTCATACTGATTGAGTTTCTCTTTTTTAAAGAACAACACGTTCTTTTGCGAAAGCTCCAACAGTTTTTTCTTTTCGCCCAGTTTTGGAACCGTAAATTTTAAACTTTCATCTTCTAACGATGGCTCAAAAGGAACAATAATTTCTTTCGAGGTACTGCTGAATTTTGTCCTGAACTCCAGCATCGCCAGCGTTAAAATCTCGTCATCACTCTCATCCAGTTGCTTTTTAACCTCAATGGTCTGCGTTTGGATAATCGTTCCGTTCATTACCTTCAGATAATTCACAAAAGCGTAACGTTCGTCAGAGGCAATGCTCACCACATCTACATTGGTGATGGCACTGTTTACCACGGTTGATTTACTCTGGTATTTCTCCAGTACCTGTAATCTCCGTGCGTATTGATGGGCCAGCTCAAAGTTTAAATCTTCCGATGCGGATTTAATAACTCCTTTAACATCGCGGATTACATTTCCGATTTTCCCATTCAGGATTTCTTTAATCTCGCCAATATTTTTGTCATAATCGGTTTCCGTCTGGTAATTCTGGCAAGGGCCTTTGCAGTTGCCAATCTGATATTCTAAACAAACTTTAAACTTCCCTTCGTCGATATTTTTCTCCGTTAGGGGTAAGCTGCAGGTACGTAAGGGATAGGTTTCCTTAATTAAGTCTAAAATCGTGTGCATCATGCCTATTGAGCCGTAAGGGCCAAAATAGGTAGAGCCATCCTTGATTACTTTCCTTGTCCAGTAAATACGGGGAAAATTCTCATTCTTCACAATAATCCAGGGATAGGTCTTATCATCCTTTAAATTGATGTTGAATTTCGGCTGATGTTTTTTAATCAGGCTATTTTCGAGCAACCAGGCATCAATCTCCGTATCCACAATGGTGAAAGTGATTTTACGGATCCTGGATACCAATACCCTCGTTTTGCCATTAAACTGGTTTCGGTCGGTATTGAAATAAGAGCCTACACGGTTACGCAGATCTTTCGCCTTACCAATGTACATGAGCTTCCCATCCGCATCCCAATACTGGTATACGCCGGGTTTATGCGGAATTGCGGTTAATGCTGTTTTATGGTCGAAACTGCTCATTATTTACAAAAATAGGATTCGGGAGGGAGAATTTTAATTAATTCAGCATCGATTTATGTTTATAATTTAGGCGTGCCCCTAAGCTGCGCAAAGGGTCAGGCTATCCGTTATAATCTTTGTTGTGTTTCGACTGCGCTCAACCTGACAACAAAGGATTTCCACTGCTATCCTTCACGCAACCCCTCGATGATTAAAACCCCAACTTCTCATCCAGTTCGGTTGCACCTTCTTCCTGTTGTTGGTATTGGTTACAATCGAAAGTGATGGAAACGCCTGATTTTGGTGCTTCGAAATCAGCATGACTGATTTTTAAGGCCGGGTTGGCATATACCCTTTTGATAAATCCTGCAAAAATTGGTAAAGCAGTATTGGCACCTTCACCCTGATTGGTGCTGATAAAGTGGAATGCCCTGTCTTCGCAGCCTGTCCAAACCCCTGTAACCAGTTGAGGGGTAATGGCCATAAACCAACCATCAGAATTGTTTTGGGTAGTACCTGTTTTTCCCCCTATCGGAGCATTAACTTTGTACTTATAGTTAAGTCTTGATCCGGTTCCATTGGTGATTACTCCTTTGAGCATTCTGGTCATCACATAAGCCACTTCTTCACTCATCACTGGTTTTGGTATTTCCTTTTGAGAAAATAATACCACACCGTTTTTATCCTCAATTCTTAACAAATAAATTGGTTTGGTATAGGTTCCTTTGTTCGCAAATGCACCGTAAGCACCTACCATATTATAAATCGATGAATCGAATGTGCCCAAACAGATGGAAGGATATGCAGGAACATTAGGGATGCCCATTTTGGTAGCCAATGCCGCTACCGCTACCGGACCAACCTGTTTCATTAAATAAGCGGTAACATAATTTTGAGAATAGGCTAAGGCTTTTTGTAGGGTAATATTGCCAGGTAATGGTTTTCCTGAAGATCCAGGAGCATAAGGCTTTCCATATCCTTCAATAGTTACCGGAACATTAGCAACAGTATAACAAGGTGAATAACCATTTTCGATGGCTACCGAATACGTAAATGGTTTCGCCGTTGAGCCTACTTGTCTGGTTCCCATCTTCACCTGATCATATTTGAAATGTTCATAATTAATACCGCCAACCCAAGCTTTCACATGTCCGTTGGTGGGATCCATCGTCATCATGGCATTACGCAACAACATTTTGTAATAACGTACCGAGTCGATCGGTTTCATTACCGTATCGATATTACCCTTCCAGGTAAAAATGCTCATTTCTGTTTTGGTATTGAAATCATCTTTAATTTCATCATCCGATTTACCTTCTAATTTTAACGATTTATAACGGTCCGAACGTTTAATGCCCTGTTCAATCTGTAAAGTTTTATCTTTAAAAGGGTTTCGGCCTTTCCAGCTGGCAATGAACTGCGCCTGAAGGATTTTCATGTATTCCTTTTGTGCTTCCTCTGCATATACCTGCATGTCATAGTTCAATGTGGTATAAATCTTTAAACCATCGCGGTCTAAATCGTATGGTGTGCCATCGGGTTTGGTAATCGATTGTTCCTGGAAAATGGTTTTGATATCATTTTTCAGTACCGAACGGAAATATGGGGCAATACCGTCGTTAACGGTTGCCGCATTAAAGTGCAGGTTTAAAGGTTTTTCTTTTTGCTCATCAAATTCCTGCTGGGTTAAGAGTTCGGATTTAACCATTAAAGCCATTACCGTGTTCCTGCGGTCTCTTGAACGTTCAGGGTGGCGGGTTGGCGAATACATGGTAATTCCCTTTTGCATGCCTACCAGGGTTGCAGCCTGTGTTAAAGTCAGTTTATCGGGTGTGGTATTGAAATAAACCCGTGCTGCCGATTTTATCCCATAAGCCTGGTTACCAAAATCGACTGTATTTAAATACATGGTAATGATTTCTTCCTTGGTATAGTTGCGTTCTAATTTAACGGCAACAATCCACTCTTTAAACTTGGTTAATACCAAAGAGAAAAAATTGAGGTTTGATTCGCGGGGGAAAAGATTTTTGGCCAATTGTTGGGTAATGGTACTTGCGCCCTGTTTTTTGCCGATTAAATTGTAGCCGATAATTGAAAAGGTACGTTTGAAATCTATTCCAGAGTGCTCTTTAAAACGGGTATCTTCTGTGGCAATTAATCCGTTGATTACGTTTTCGGAAATATCTTTATAGGTAACATTCGACCTGTTTTGCACAAAGTAGGTGCCCAATGGACGGCCATCTTCGGCAATAATTTCGGAAGCCTGATTGCTTTTCGGGTGTTCTATATCCCTGAAAGAGGGAAGGGCGCCAAAAAGACCCAATCCGATCATGGAAATAAAAATAGCGAAAAGCGCGATTCCGCCGATCAGTATTTTCCAGATGATTAAACTATATCTTTTTGTTTCTTGTGCAGAAAGGGATTTATTCATTTTGTGTTGTTATTTTCCAATAATCTCCGGGATGGGAGATTTTGGATGCAAATTTACTAATTTTTTATAGAACAGATTTTTAGTCATCAGCTTAAAATATCCTACACTTATTTGTAATTGTCTTTTAAAAACTCCAGATACGCGTTAATACGTGAGCGGTCTGTTAGTTTGCCAAAATTCTCTTTACTGATAATAAAACCTTTATACAGGTTAGCAGGAACCTTCATAATGTTCTTTAACTGACCTGTAATGCTCGATTCGTAAATTTTTGCATCTTCCAAATCGATAAAACTGGTGATGTAAATCAACTGGTCGTTATCCAACTCCACCAATTTATGTTCCAAATCGTTATCAGGATAATTTCCACGGTTAAACTGTCCGATTCCAAAGCGTGATGAACTTAATGTTAAAGTGACATCTGCTACATCGATTACATAATAGTATTCTTCTGATGTTGCAGCACTAAAAAGACTGGCCGGTTTGGTCATATCAGTAGGCTTAACTTCAACAGGTTTGGTTACCGTAGCTGGCTCTACCGTTTTTACAACGGCATTATCGGTTACCAAAGGTTTTACCGGAACAGCGGTTGGTGTAGCCTGACTTACAAAACGCGGTGTATTGGCATCAAAATCAATAAGGGCAACTGGTCGTTGTTTAAATTCATCGAGGTTTGCTTCAATATATTTTAAATGATCGCGTACCAATGGTGTAATAATTTTATCGTTTGGGTACAGTGTGGTAATCAGGTTGAATTCGGTAAGCAGGGGGGCAATCTTTGCCGTACGGCCAACAGCAATCGCTTTTAAATAAGCATACTGAGGTGCTAAATCATTGTTTGGGAATGCAGCAATGTTGTCATCAGCCTGTTTAACTACGCCTGGATAATCTTTTTTTGCATAAGCATCAAAAGCCACATTGTAGTTGTTAATGGCAATGTTCTCCATCTCGGTCTGTTTGGCAGAGTAGGTTGGATCTAAAATGTTCTTTGCAAAATTAGACTCGGGGAATTTGGTCAGCACCAATTGCTTGTACTGGTCAGATTTTACTTCATCAGCACCCTTATAATTGAGGTGTAAACTGTAGTAAATGGCCACAAGGTGGTTGTTGTCTGGATATCTTTTAATCAGTTCGAGATAGATTTTATTTGCTTCCGGTTTATCGTTCAGTTCCTGTTGGTAAAAACTCGCGATTTCAAAATAGGCATCAATAATTTTCTGATCGGATGTGGCCAATAGCGCAGGGGTGGTAGGAAGACCATCCAGAAACTGTTTTTCCAAGGAAGTTTGATCTGCTGCGGCCTGATCTGTTTCACCATTTGCTGGTTTTATTCCGGTGGCTACATTTCCACCTGCTAAAACCTGGGCGGTTTCCTGTGCGGAAGACCTGTTGCTCTGTCTCCAGTTATCTTCCAGTTGTCTGTTGCCCCAACGTTTTCTGAAATCGCCAAAGCCATTGCTTATCGCAGCATTGTTGTTAAAGTAAAAGGTATTTCCAGTAGAGTTGTTCTGTGCATTTAACGATTGATTCGGGAAATTGGGGTCGTTTAAAAACTGGTTACTGATTACCCCTCCTGTATTACTAACTTCAACTTTAGGGGTTAAATAAGCTTTAACTTTTGCTTCGCGCTCACCTGCCGGAAGTTTGGCAATGGCCTGTGCGGTATCTTCTTTTGCAATAATGGTGTACCTGTCGGTTAAATATTTCAGGTTATCGGCCTTTTTTACAATGTTATCGTAATCAGGGAAGTTTTTAGGCAAAATCATTACGGTACTATCGTAATATAGCTTTGCTTTGATGTAATTGTTAAATTCTCTAAAGTTTAAATCAGCAATTCTTAAATAAGACAGTGCTTTTTGGTTTTGGTTCCGCGTACTTTTTGCAACTGATTTATGATAATTTTCCTCAGCTTTTACGAAATTTCCTTCGGCAGAGAAAAGCTCTCCAACCTGATAATAAATCTGATCGGTATAGTCGAAATTCTTATCGTCTTTTAATAACGCAAGCAATTGATCTTCCTTATTCAATTTTACTCCACTCAATAATGCCTTGAGTTTAATGCGGTTTAAATTGGCATGAAAATACATTTCGAAGGGGGCATTGCTTTTTTCAACCCTGGTGAAATTGGCATAAGCATCCTGGATATTTTTCTCCTTTTCCTGCAACTGGGCAAGGATAAAGCGCCAGCGGATACGCAGTTGTTTTTCGGCAGGGAGGGCAATAGCGGATTCCAGGAAAAGTATGGCTTCTTTATTTCTTTTTTGATAGATGCGCATCTGCGCAGCGGTTGCCAATGGCTCGGCCAGATCTTTTTTCAGTTGATCAGAGGCACGCAACATGGTGTCGATAATTTTATCGGCCAGTACCATATTGTTCAATTGCATTTGGCTGCGCGCTTTCCAGTTCATCGCCATGATGAATGTTTTTAAATCTTGATTATAGGTTTTTGCCGTATAGTCGAAGTATTCAGAAGCAATAAAATAATTGCCTTTTAGGTAATTTGCCTTCCCCAATAGCATGTAGGCATCATCAATATAGTTGCTAAAACTTTTATCGTTGATGATGGTTTGTCCTTTTGTAATGACATCATCCAATTGTTTATTGGCTACGCCCGGCGTTAAAACCAGGTTGATCTGGGGCTCAGGATCGAGATAAACAGGTAGGGTTTTTTCGTAATTATCTGCATAACTTTGCAACAAACTCTCGTTATATTCTGTAAGTAACACATTGGAGTTATAGATATAGTTATATCTTGCCGTTAGGTTTTGGAGCCTGCGGTCTACAGCGGTATCTTTATTTGCGACGCAGCCATAAATCAGGAGGACACTAAAAAAGATGAGGAGGGAATTTAAGTTTTTGCTAGCGTAATTTTTCAAGTATGATCAATCTCTTAGGTGGATATACAATAAACAATATATATAGAAAAATATTTTATTTGGCAACAAATTTTAATTATTCAAAGTTAATTTAATTATTGCATTAAAAAATGGAAAATCCGAAAGAAGAAAATACAAAGAAAAAGGTAAATGCAGCCGTTAAATATTCTGCTATCGGCTTCCAGATGTTCGCCACCATTGGCCTGTTAACTTTTATTGGTTATAAGATTGATGAGCACAGAAACAGCAAAACCAATCTCATTACCGCGGCTTTTGCATTGGCAGGTGTGGGCATTGCCTTGTATCAGGCCATCAGGCAGGTTACCAGAGATTAGTTTTCAGTGGGCAGTTTTCGGTTAACCAAACCATCAACCTGGCAATCCATCACCATTAACCAATTACATCGCAACCAATGAATCTTTTAAGTTGGGAGTTTGGGTTTGGGAGTGCTTAACCATCTAATATTAAACAACGAAACAATAAGGCTATTGCCTCAGTTCACCGGTTAACCCATTCATACTGTTAACCAACCTTTATAATAATTCTCTTCCACACTAGTTACTTGATACTAAAAACCTTATCTTTGCAAAAGTTTTTATCTGCTAAGAAATTATACATTGACTCTAGCCAAATTTACCAGTATCTATTTCATTTTTATAGGCCTATTAATAGGTGTTGTTGCCGTTTTACCGCTATTATTTCCTGATAAAGTATTATTTATAAGCAACTTTTGGGTGATGTTTGGCTTTTTGGCCGGTATAACCTATATCGCTTATATGTTGGTTGATATTGGCATAAAACGTGATCCTGAGGTTGGTGTAATGGCCATTATGGGATCAATTGCAGTGAAGATGATTTTTTGTATGGCTTTTGTGTTGATTTACAGTATAAAAGCTAAGGGAATTGGGCTTGTATTTATGCTTAATTTTTTTTCTTTATATTTATTGTTTACGGCCTTTGAAATTTACTGTTTGTTACGTAACTTGCGCCACCAAAATTTAAAGTAAAAAACTGCCAATAAATGGATTGTAACCGAGTTTTTGTGTCTAAAGTTAAAAGGCTAACT
>Ga0163161_10001101_pt1 | contig 20390 bp, 22 predicted proteins | sample S45metaG_FD_129847 | JGI IMG/M metagenome (GOLD analysis project Ga0163161, IMG submission 129847) | Switchgrass rhizosphere microbial communities from Kellogg Biological Station, Michigan, USA - S4-5 metaG | ecosystem: Host-associated > Plants > Roots > Rhizosphere > Soil | place: USA... | reverse complement strand
CTTATAATTTTTCGTTAGAAAACGAATGGATATTAACGAATTTATAGTGCAGGTTGCACTTCCTGAACATCGTGTATTTGCAGAAGAAATAGTAACCGAAATGGCAGAATCGGCAAAAGCTCGTGGAACCGGCATTGCTAAGCGTTCGCCAGAATACATTTCCAATAAAATGCAGGAGGGCAAATCGGTTATTGCTTTCCATAAGGACGGCTCATGGGCGGGATTTTGCTATATAGAAACCTGGAGCCATGGCCAGTTTGTGGCCAACAGTGGTTTGGTAGTAAGTCCTAAATACCGCAAAGCGGGATTGGCAAAAGCCATTAAAAACGAAATTTTCGGTTTATCGAGAAAGTTGTATCCAAAGGCAAAAATATTTGGTTTAACAACAGGTTTAGCGGTAATGAAAATCAATTCTGATTTAGGCTACGAACCGGTAACCTACAGCGAACTTACACAGGATGAAGAATTTTGGAAAGGCTGCCAGAGCTGTGTCAACTTCGAAATTCTGAAAATGAAAGAACGTAAGAACTGTATGTGCACGGCCATGCTTTACGATCCTGCAGAAAAGAAACATGAAGTAGCCAAACAGTTTGCCGAAGAACTGCAAAAGAAACCCAAATTATATGAGCGCTTTATGCGCATCAAACAACGTTTAGTTGTTAAACCTAAGCCTAACAAAACAGGCTTAAAAGCCCTTTTATTTTTATTTACCCTTTTATTTAAATAGCATGAAAAAAGTTGTTTTAGCATTTAGCGGAGGATTAGATACCTCATTTTGTTGTATTTACCTGGCACAGGATCGCGGATTGGAAGTTCACTCGGTAATTGTAAATACTGGTGGTTTCTCTGATGAAGAATTGCAGGAAATTGAGAAAAGAGCGTATGCTTTGGGCGTAAAATCGCATGCTGTTGTAGATGAAACGGAAAATTATTATGAAGGTTGTATCAAATACCTGGTTTTTGGCAACGTATTAAAAAATGCTACTTATCCATTATCTGTTAGTGCTGAACGTGTGAGTCAGGCCACCGCTATCGCCAATTATGTTAAAAAAATCGGTGCCGATTATGTAGCACATGGAAGTACAGGGGCTGGTAACGACCAGGTACGTTTCGACATGATTTTTAATATTTTAATTCCAGGAGTTGAAATCATTACCCCGATTAGAGATTTAAAATTATCCCGCGAAGCGGAAATAGAATATTTAGCTGCGCACGGAGTAGAATATAGTGCCGAAAAAGCCAGATATTCGATCAACAAAGGTTTATGGGGAACTTCGGTAGGCGGAAAGGAAACTTTAACCTCTCACGAAACCTTACCTGAAAGTGCCTGGCCGACCCAGGTTTCGGAAACCGGATCGCGCAAAGTTGAATTAACATTTGAAAAAGGTGAATTGGTTGCTATTGATGGTGAAAAACTGGCTCCTGTGAGGGCGATCCAGAAATTACAGGCCATTGCCCAACCATTCGGTATTGGCAGAGATATTCACGTTGGAGATACCATTATCGGTATTAAAGGCCGAGTGGGTTTCGAGGCTGCTGCACCGATCATCATTATCAAAGCACACCATACTTTAGAAAAACATACTTTAACGAAATGGCAGTTAAGCTGGAAAGAACAATTGTCATCTTTCTATGGAAACTGGCTGCACGAGGGGCAGTTCCACGATCCGATTATGCGGAATATAGAGGCGTTTTTGGCCGATACACAAAAGTTTGTGAGCGGTAAAGTGTTTGTAGAATTGTTGCCATACCGTTTCCAGATTATCGGCATCGAATCTGACCACGATTTAATGAGCAATAAATTTGGCAGCTACGGCGAAATGAACAATGCCTGGAGCGGAGAGGATGTGAAAGGTTTCTCTAAGATATTTGGTAACCAGGTTATGATCTGGCACAAAGTGAATAGTGAGGTTGAAGGCTAGCAGGTGCTGATACTAAATACTTGATACGATGAAGATCCTTTCAAAAGAGAATTGTTTAGGCCACTACAAATGGGGCGATAACTGTGATGGATGGAATTTTATAAGCAGGCCGGAAGCGGTGGTTAAACAAGAGTTGATGCCGGCTCAAACTGCTGAAAAATTACACTTCCATACCTATGCAGAACAGTTTTTCTTCATATTGAAAGGAGAAGCTACGTTTTTGGTAGAGGGTGAAAGCTTTATAGTTGATGCCCATTCAGGTTTGCAGATTAAAGCGGGAGACAAACATAAGATTATGAACAAAGGCGTTGACGATCTTGAATTTATACTTTTTTCATATCCATCAACCCAAAATGACAGGACTGATTGTGAATAATATAACGGTTAAACAGATTGGATCAGCAGAAACCCACTTAGTAGCTGGACTGTTTAACCAATATCGTATGTTTTACAATCAGTTTTCGGATATCGGAATGGCTAAAGCTTTCCTGGACGAAAGATTGCAACATAACGAGTCTATTGTTTTTGTGGCCATTGATAATAATACAAAGCAGGCGGTCGGTTTTACGCAGTTATATCCTAAATATTCGTCGGTAAGATTATGTAAAAACTGGATTTTAAACGATTTGTATGTTAATGCGGATCACCGTAAACAGGGCATTGGCGAAAAGTTAATTAAGACAGTAATGGATTTTGCCAGGAACAATGGATCTACATTTGTACAATTGGAAACCGCTGTTGATAATGACGCTGCACAGCGTTTGTATGAAAATATAGGTTTTGTAAAACAGGGTGAAGACACAGAATTTTTTCTTTATAAAATAGCACTAAACGCATAGAGATGAACAAAATTAAAGCAGGAATAATAGGCGGAGCGGGTTACACGGGAGGCGAAATGTTACGCATTTTGGTGAATCACCCAAATGTTGAAATTGCTTTTGTAAACAGCACAAGTAATGCCGGGAACTTAATTTCTGATGTACACACTGATTTAATCGGCGATACGGATTTAAAATTTGTAAGTGATATTCCCCAGGATATCGATGTACTTTTTCTATGTGTTGGGCATGGCGATGCGAAAAAGTTTTTGGCCGCTAACCCAATTAACGAGAACATTAAAATCATCGATTTATCACAGGATTTCAGGTTGCATGAAAAATCTAGTTTCGAAAACCGCGAATTCGTTTATGGATTACCGGAACTAAACCGTGATCAAATTAAATCGGCTAAAAATATTGCCAACCCAGGCTGTTTTGCAACCTGCATCCAGTTGGGTTTATTGCCGTTGGCATCAAAAGGTTTGATCAATAACGAAGTCCATATCAATGCGACCACTGGATCTACAGGAGCTGGGCAAGGTTTATCAGCAACTTCGCACTTTAGCTGGAGAAACAATAACCTTTCGGTCTACAAAGCATTTGAACACCAACATCTGAACGAGATCAGTGAGAGTTTGTTACAGTTGCAGCCATCGCTTTCTGAAGCTTTAAATTTTATCCCACAACGTGGTGCATTTACCAGGGGTATTTTGGCTGCCATGTATCTGGAAAGTGATTCTAGTTTAGAAGAAGCGCAAAACATCTACGAGGAATATTATAGCAATCATCCTTTCACGCACGTAAGCCGGAAAAACATCGATTTAAAACAGGTGGTGAATACCAATAAAGCATTGATCCATGTCGAAAAACATGGCGGTAAATTATTTATCATCAGCATTATTGATAACCTGCTTAAAGGCGCCAGCGGACAGGCGGTTCAGAATATGAACTTAATGTTTGGTTTGGATGAAACTGCCGGACTTAAATTGAAGGCAGCGAATTTTTAATTACGGTGGAGGGTGTAAGGTTTAAGGCGTAAGGTAAAAGCATGAGAGATTATAAAAAACTTGACGTTTGGAAAAAAGCACATGAGCTAAATATGTTCATCAAAAAGAATATTGCAACTCAATTTCCAAAAGAAGAGCGATTTGAATTAACCTCACAACTCACCAGAGCTTCATTATCTATTCCCTTAAACATAGTTGAAGGATGTGGGAGATTTACAGATAAGGATTTTGCACATTTTTTTGATAATGCTTTAGGTTCCGCAAACGAGATAGATTATTGCTGTTTATGTGCTTCTGAATTAAAGTATATAAGCGAAGATGATTATTTAAAAGTAAACAAATCAATTAACGAAGTTAGGGCAAGCTAATTTCATTTTTAAAATTTTTGAGAAGTGGGGGAAAAAGCCTTAAACCCTACACCTCAAACCTAATACCTCAAAAATATGCAACTATTCGACGTTTACCCACTTAATGATATAGAAATAACAAGAGCAGCAGGCAGCAATGTTTGGGATGCTAACGAGCAACAATATCTAGATTTATATGGTGGCCATGCCGTAATTTCGATTGGCCATACCAATCCGCATTACGTAAACCGCTTGACAGATCAATTAAATAAAGTTGGTTTTTATTCAAATTCAGTAAAAATTCCTTTGCAGGTTCAGCTTGCAGAATTGTTGGGAACGGTTTCTGGTAAAAAAGATTTTCAGCTCTTTTTATGTAATTCTGGTGCTGAGGCCAACGAAAATGCTTTAAAACTCGCTTCATTTTACAATGGAAGAAAAAAGGTAATCGCTTTTTCGGGTGCTTTCCACGGACGTACATCTTTAGCCGTTGCCGTAACGGATAATCCTAAAATCGTAGCTCCGGTTAACCAGACTGAAAATGTAATCTTTTTGCCTTTTAATAACGAGATTGCTTTGGAAGAAACTTTCAAAGCACAGGGAAATGATATTTCTGCTGTAATTATAGAAGGTATTCAGGGTGTTGGTGGCATTAAAGAAGCTTCGAAAAGTTTCCTGCAAAAAATCCGTTCGCTTTGTGATGAATATAACGTGGTTTACATTGCCGATTCAGTTCAATGTGGCTACGGTCGTACAGGCTTGTTTTATTCGCACGATTACGCGGGTGTTGAAGCTGATGTGTATACCATGGCAAAGGGCATGGGAAATGGGTTTCCGGTAGCTGGAATTTCTATCGCTCCTAAATTCAAACCCTGGCATGGAGAGTTGGGTACAACTTTTGGTGGTAACCATTTAGCCTGTGCTGCTGCTTTAGCGGTTTTAGAAGTGATGCAACAAGAAAACCTCATGAAAAATGCCGAAGAGGTAGGAAATTACTTAATTGCCGAATTGAAAAAATTCGAGCAAGTGGTAGAAGTTCGTGGCCGTGGGTTAATGATTGGTATTGAGTTGCCAGCAGAACTGGCCCATGTTAAAAAAGAATTATTGTTTACACACCATATTTTTACCGGAGAGGCTAAACCGAACGTGATCCGTTTATTACCTGCTTTAAATTTAACAAAAGCACATGCTGACGAGTTTTTGGCAGCGTTTAGAAAATTAGTAAAATAGATATTGTCATGCTGAGCCTGTCGAAGCACCTTTTAAGCTTTAAAAAATGAAACTTTTCACTTCCGTACACGATGTTCCAAGCATCAAACAGTTTGTAAATGATGCACTTGCCTTAAAAGCAAATCCTTATGCGCACCAAGATTTAGGTAAGAATAAAACTTTAGGTTTGGTTTTTATGAATCCGAGTTTACGTACCCGGTTAAGTACGCAAAAAGCGGCCTTAAACTTAGGTATGAACGTAATGGTAATGAACATGGATAAGGAAGGCTGGGCATTAGAAACGCAGGATGGTGTGGTGATGAATGGCTCAACGGTTGAGCATATCCGCGAGGCAGCGGCTGTAATGGGCCAATATTGCGATATTTTAGGCTTACGTTCTTTTCCAAAACTGAATAACCGTGAAGAGGATTATAGTGAAGATTTCTTTAATAAATTCGTGAAATATTGCGCTGTACCGGTAGTGAGTTTAGAAAGTGCAACGCGCCACCCATTGCAAAGTTTTGCCGATATTATTACCATCCACGAAACCTGGACCAAACAACCTGATGGGCGTAAACCCAAAGTAGTTTTGGCCTGGGCACCCCATGTTAAAGCCCTGCCTCAGGCGGTGCCAAACTCTTTTGCAGAATGGATGTGTAAAGCTCAGGCGGAAGGCATGATCGATTTTACAATTGCACAACCAGAGGGTTACGAACTGTCAGAAGATTTTACACCGGGAGCAAACATCCAGTATAATTTAGAAGAGGCCTTGGCCGGAGCTGATTATGTGTATGTGAAAAACTGGAGCAGTTATAAAGAATATGGTAAAGTATTAACTTACCCAGATGGCTGGATGATGAACAATGAAAAGCTGAAATTCACAAACGATGCTAAAGTGATGCACTGTTTGCCCGTTCGCCGAGATTTAGAATTATCATCAGAGATTTTGGACGGACCAAATTCATTGGTTGTTCATGAAGCAGGAAATCGCTTATGGGCTGCACAGGCGGTAATTAAAGCGATATTGGAGGAATTGTAAACCTTTAATCGGATGAGTGAGCTAACAAAAAATATAATTCCTGATTTTGAAAACATTATTTTGCTTATTACAGAGGCTCGAAATAGGGTTTACAGTAAAGCGAATGCAGAATTGGTGATGTTATATTTTAATGTTGGCCAAATAGTTTCCGAAAAGGTTGCCAATGGTAAATGGGGTGATGGAACTGTAAACGATTTAGCAAGTTACATTGCCGGGAAACAACCTTTGTTGAAAGGATTTAACCGTCGCGGACTTTATGGAATGAAACAATTCTACGAAGTTTATAGTGTCAGCGCTGCTGACACAAATTAGCTGGACCAATCATTTGTTGATTTTAGCCAAAACAAAAACAAATGAGGAGAAATTATTTTACCTCTATCAAAGTATAAATGAAAAATTATCTACACGGGAACTCGAGAGAAGATGTTGAAGTTGTGGAATATGCGCTAGCCAGAAATTTGTCGCCTGCTTTAATTGCAGATTATGAAACTAAACTCATTGATAAAAAATTACTTGTAGAAAAACTACACCAGCTTTCAGAAATTTTCTATAAAAATGAAGAATAAACAACTCACTATCATCAAAATCGGCGGAAACGTAATCGATAATTCGCAAAACCTGCATCAGTTTTTGCTTGGTTTTACGGCTTTGCCAGGAGATAAAATCCTGGTTCATGGTGGCGGTAAAATTGCAACCGAACTTGGCGAATCGTTAGGCATCGAGGCTAAAATGGTTGAGGGTAGAAGAATTACCGATATCGAAACCTTGCGAATTGTAACGATGGTTTATGCTGGTTTGATCAATAAAAATATGGTTGCCCAATTGCAGGCCAAAGGAAGCAATGCCATTGGTTTAAGTGGGGCCGACGGTAACGTGATCAAAGCAAAAAAAAGGCCGGTTAGTACCAAAACTTATGGTGCTGAGGGTGGCCCAATGGCAGGAGCTGTAATTGACTATGGTTTTGTGGGCGACCTGGATGAAAATTCTGTTTCTTCGGCAACTTTAGATAGTTTGCTGAAAGCAGGATTGGTTCCGGTTTTATGTGCCATTACACACGACGGTGCCACACAGCTTTTAAATACCAATGCAGATACCATTGCATCTTCTGTTGCAGTGGCCATGTCTGCTTTATATGAAACACGTTTGGTATATTGCTTTGAGAAAAAAGGTGTACTTAAAGATGTGAATGATGACGGTTCTGTAGTGAGAGAAATCAAAGCTGATGAATTTGAAGGATTAAAAGCAGATGGAACGGTGCAAGGTGGAATGATCCCAAAATTACACAACGCTTTTGAGGCCATTAAAAAAGGAGTTTCGGCAGTGTACATTGGTAAAGCTGATGAACTTTCTGAACTTGCAGCAGGAACTTTTGGAACGAAGATGCTGAAGTAAAGGTAGGGGGCTGAAAGGTTGAAGGTGGAGAGTTTTAATGAGGTGCCTGGAATTTTTTTAAGTGTATTAACCACCCAGACACGAAGAACGCAAAGAATGGCATGAAAAAGAAACCGATTAATTTCTGCTTTTGCCAACTAAACCTGATAGCAGTGAAAAGCTCCCGATTTTTCATCGGGACTTGTAACGGATAGCAGGACTAAAGATCAATAGCATTACTGAAATTGCTTTTCAAAAAATATAAATCTGTGTAATCAACCCGCAGGAAAATTAATAATCATGAAAAAAATAGCCATCATTGGGAGCGGAAATATCGGTTTATCTTTAGCAAAAGGTTTGGTGAAGGCCGACTTTGCTCAAGCAACCGACATCACGCTTACCCGTAGAAATACAGACCATTTAAAATCTTTTGCTGAAGCTGGTTTTAACATCAGCAATAACAATAAACAGGCTGTTATTGATGCTGATGTTGTGATTTTAGCCGTTCTGCCACAACAGTTAAATACGGTTCTTGATGAAATTCAAACTTCAGTTGTTCCGGCGAAACACTTGGTTATTTCGGTAATTTCAGGTGTGAGCTGTGCTGCAGTTAGGGAAAAATTGGGCGATAATGTTGAAGTAATCCGGGTAATGCCAAATACGGCAATCGCCATCGGACAATCCATGACCTGCATGGCCAGCGATAATGCCTCAGCAGCAAATATTGCAGATGTGACCAAAATGTTTGAAACGGTTGGTTCTGTTGTTAAGATTAATGAAGATTTAATGACTTCTGCAACAGCACTATGCGCTTGTGGCATCGCGTTTTTCTTAAGGGCGATCCGCGCAGCATCGCAAGGTGGCGTTGAAATCGGTTTCCATGCCGATGAGGCTTTGAAAATGGCCGTTCAAACCGCAAAAGGAGCAGCCGATTTGCTTTTATTGCACGGAACACACCCGGAATCAGAAATAGATAAGGTAACTTCGCCGAAGGGTTGTACCATTGCCGGCTTAAACGAAATGGAACACAATGGCTTTAGTTCTTCATTAATAAAAGGTATTAAACTTTCGGCTTTAAAAGCAGGGAATTTGTATACTAAAGAAGGTTAATGGCAGATGTGAAATGGAAGATGTATCCCCTTCAATAAATAAAGAGGTTAATGGTTAGCAGACAGGAATGCTGAAAGTCTTGCAACTTGATACTAATTACTTGTTACTATGTTACTAGAAAATATACAAAAAGAAAGTCTGGATTTATTGCGGCAGTTAATTCGCATCCAGTCTTTTAGCAAAGAAGAAGACCGGACGGCGAATTTAATCGCTCAGTTTCTGGAAGAGAGAGGGATTAAAACCCAGCGTAAGATGAACAACGTTTGGGCCTACAACAAACATTTCGATGCCAGTAAGCCAACGCTGTTGTTAAACTCGCATCATGATACAGTTAAGCCGAATTCTGGTTATACACGCGATCCGTACGACGCTGCAATTGAGGGTGATAAACTGTTTGGTTTAGGCAGTAATGATGCAGGAGGATGTTTGGTTTCGCTAATCGGGACGTTTTTGTACTATTACGAACAGGAAGATTTAAAATATAATATCTGTTTGGCCGCAACTGCCGAAGAAGAAATTTCAGGCAACAACGGCTTAGAGCTGGTGCTGCCAGATTTAGGGGAGCTGGAATTCGGGATCGTTGGTGAGCCAACAGAAATGAATTTGGCCATTGCCGAACGTGGTTTATTGGTGTTAGATTGCGTATCTCACGGTAAAGCTGGTCATGCTGCCCGCGAAGAAGGAGAGAATGCCATTTACAAAGCTTTAAAAGATATTGAGTGGTTTAGGAATTATCAGTTCCCAAAAGTATCTGATGTTTTCGGTCCGTTGAAAATGACGGTTACCATCATCAATGCAGGTTCTCAACACAATGTTGTGCCGGCAAACTGCACTTTTACTGTTGATGTCCGGGTTACAGATGCCTACACCAATGAGGAAGTTTTAGAAATTATCAGGGCAAATGTTGATTGTGATGTTACGCCACGTTCGATCCGCTTAAAACCATCGTCGATTGATAAAAACCACCCTGTTGTTCAAGCCGGTGTTGCACTCGGAAGAACTACTTATGGTTCGCCAACTACATCCGATCAGGCATTGTTAGATATTCCATCAGTAAAGTGTGGTCCTGGCTTTTCGGGCCGCTCACATATGGCCGATGAGTTTTTATTTGTGCGAGAAGTGGCTGAAGGTGTAGCAGGGTATGTAAATATGTTAAAACCCGTTATTGAAGGTTAAAGCTTCGAAATCAAAGGTTTAAAGTTGTCTATGAGTGAAATCTTATAATATTGCTTATCTTTACATGATGAAAACTTATTCTAATTTCATAGAAATCGATTCAAACAAACGCTTTGGTAGGCCTTGTATAAAAGGGACCAGAATTGCTGTTTATGATGTTTTAAGTTGGTTGTCTAACGGGATGACTATTCAGAACATTTTAGAAGATTTTCCTGAAATTAAAGAAGAAGAAGTATTAGCCTGTCTGGCCTACTCTGCAGATAGGGAGCATAACATAAGAGTTGCCTAGTGAAATTATTGTTCGATCAAAACATATCACATAGGATAACAAAACTTTTAGGGACTGATTTTCCAGTTTGTGATCAAATAAGGCGTTTAAGATTAGAAAACAGGTCAGATAAGGATATCTGGACTTTTGCTGGTCAAAACGGCTATGTAATTGTGACCTTCGATGCAGATTTTTACGAATTTTCGAACTTATATGGGCATCCTCCCAAAATAATATGGCTTCGCTTTGAGAATAATACCACTGTTGGAATTGCCAAAACCTTAATCGGAAAAAGAGAATTAATAAATGATTTTATAAAACAGGATGAATTTTCTTGTTTAGAACTTCAGTAAATAATGGAATATGAAACCTTAGCAAGCTTCATTGCCCGTTAAAAAATAAAGACAATAATGAAAATCTGGCAAAAAAATATAGATGTTAATCAGTTTGTAGAAAGTTTTACAGTAGGGAAAGACCGCGAACTGGATCTGCAGATGGCAAAATTTGATGTTTTGGGCTCTTTGGCACATACGCAAATGCTGGAAACGATCAATCTGCTCACCGCCGAGGAATTAAAAACAGTTCAGCAAGAATTGAAAAACATTTACGCTGAAATTGAAGCTGGTAATTTTACGATAGAAAACAGTGTAGAAGATGTGCACTCGCAGGTAGAGTGGCTACTTACGCAACGCATTGGAGAAGCAGGCAAAAAAATCCACAGTGGCAGATCACGTAATGATCAGGTTCTGGTTGATTTGAAATTGTTTTTCAGGGCCTGTATCGAAGATATGGTGAATCAAACTTCAACCTTATTTAACCAGTTAATCGAACTAAGCAATACACACCAAGATAAATTGATGCCAGGTTATACGCACTTGCAGATTGCCATGCCATCTTCTTTTGGTTTATGGTTTGGCGCTTATGCCGAAAGCCTTGCCGATGATATGGAACTGATGTTGGCTGCCTGGAAAATCTGTAACAAAAACCCTCTGGGTTCTGCAGCGGGTTATGGTTCGTCATTTCCTTTAAACAGAACTTTAACCACTGAATTATTAGGTTTCGAAAGTTTAAACTATAACGTGGTTTATGCGCAGATGGGTAGAGGGAAAACGGAAAGAATTTTAGCACAGGCGATGTCGGCAGTAGCCGCAACTTTAGCCAAAATGGCGATGGATGTATGTTTGTTTATCAATCAGAATTTCGGTTTCATTAGTTTTCCGGCAGAACTGACCACGGGTTCGAGTATTATGCCGCATAAGAAAAATCCTGATGTTTTTGAACTGATCCGCTCACGTTGTAATAAAATCCAGGCTTTGCCTAATGAAATTGCCATGATGATCACCAATTTGCCATCAGGTTATCACCGCGATCTGCAATTACTAAAAGAAAATCTTTTCCCGGCAATTACTTCTCTGAACGAATGTTTGGAAATAGCCACTTTTATGTTCCAGAACATCACCATCAAGGATGATATTTTGAAAGATAAAAAATACGACTACCTGTTTAGCGTTGAAGTAGTGAACGATCTGGCTTTGCAGGGTGTTCCTTTTAGGGAGGCTTATAAAATTGTTGGCGAACAGATAGAAAATGGTACTTTTGCACCCTCTGGCCAGATACATCATACACATGAAGGTAGCATCGGCAACCTTTGTAACGCACAGATTTCTGCAGCAATGCAGGATGTTTTGTCGCAATTTGGCTTCGGGAAAGTGAATAAAGCAATAGAAGATTTAATAGCATAATATGAAAGTTTCAGTATTGGCCAGTGCATTAATTGGCTCAGAAATTATAAAAATCGGTAATGAGGTTAATGAAATGAAGCGCAAAGGTGCTTCAATTGCCAACTTAACCATAGGTGATTTTGATGCAAATATTTACCCGATCCCAACTGAATTAAAAGCTGGAATTGTGGATGCGTACAATGCCAATCAAACCAATTATCCACCTGCTGATGGTGTTTTGCCATTGCGCGAAACCGTTTCAGAATTGTTGAAGGAAAGATTCGGCTTAGCATACAACACGAACAGCATTTTAGTTTCTGGTGGTTCACGTCCGTTAATTTATGCTACTTATTTGGCTTTGATCGATCCGGGTGATACAGTAGTTTTTCCTGCACCATCCTGGAACAATAACCACTATGCTCATTTAACTTCGGCAAAAACAATTGCTGTTGAAACAGATGCTGCGCATAACTTTATGCCAACGGCTGCACAATTAAAACCGCATTTAAAAGGCGCAACATTATTGGCTTTGTGTTCACCTCTAAATCCAACAGGTACAATGTTCGATGCAGATTCATTAGCAGAAATCTGCGATGCTGTTTTAGAAGAAAACGCCTCACGTGGTGCTGACGAAAAGCCGCTTTACCTGATGTATGATCAGATTTATTCACTTTTAACTTTCGGGAAAGAGCATGTAAATCCGGTTTCTTTACGTCCGGAAATGAGACCATTTACGATTTTTGTGGATGGCAGTTCGAAATGTTTGGCTGCAACCGGCGTACGTGTAGGATGGGGTTTTGGTCCTGAAGACATTATCAATAGAATGAAAGCCTTGGTTGGCCACATGGGCGCCTGGGCGCCAAAAGCCGAGCAGGTAGCGATGTCTAACTATTTTAATGATAAGGCACAGGTTGATACATTTTTAACCAGCTTTAAAGGTAAGATCCAGGATAGTTTAAATGCGCTTTACAACGGTTTTAACGAATTAAAAAGCGAAGGTTTTAACGTTGATGCAGTGGAGCCAATGGGAGCCATTTATTTAACCATTAAAATCGATTATATCGGAAAAACTACTGAAGATGGTCAGCTTTTAAAAGACAGTGCCGATGTAAATTTCTATCTGATCAAAGAAGCTGGGGCTGCATTAGTACCGTTCTCTGCTTTCGGAAATGAAGACAGCATGCCATGGTTCAGGGCATCGGTTGGTGCTTGTACCTTGCAGGATATCAAAGAGATGTTGCCAAGGATTAAAACAGCATTGAGTAAGCTGAAATAAGATTATAAATAGATAAGAAACCCTCTTCAATTAATTTTGAAGAGGGTTTTTTAATTTCATCGTCATTTCAAGCGGAGTACAACGCAGCCGAGAACCCCAAGGCTCTGCGAAGCAAAATCTGTCTCGGGATAGATCTCTACGCTACGCTCCAGTCGAGATGACGATAATTAAAGCGAGTCGTCACCCTGAACTTTTTTCAGGCTCTTTTTTGCGAGATTAGATCTCTCCATTCCACTACGTTGCAGTCGAAATGACGACTTTTTTTATTGGATTTTACTGTAGACTTAAGACTAAGGACTTTGGACTGAAGACTAATCTTCTCTACTTCCATCATCAGCCATTCGCACCATTTTTGGTTCAAATTTGGCCACCACATCAACCAGTTCAGTTTGTGCAGACATCACTTTGTTAATGTCTTTATAAGCCATCGGCGCTTCATCTAAACCCGCACCGATTAAGGTAACATTATGGTCTTTCAAAATGGCTTTCATATCCGATTTGGTAATCGATTGAATCGCCTTTGTTCGGCTCATTTGTCTACCTGCGCCATGAGAGGCTGAATTAATCGCACTGGTTTCGCCCTTTCCCCTAACCAAAAATCCGGGGGCAGTCATGCTGCCTGGAATAATACCCATTACCCCTTTCCCTGCTGGTGTAGCCCCTTTTCGGTGAACAATTACTTCTTCGCCATCCAGGATTTCTTTCCAGGCAAAATTATGGTGGTTTTCTACTTTGGCCAACACTTTGGCACCAATGGCTTTGGTTAATCTTTTATGGATCACCTCATGACAGGCAGAGGCATAATCACCAGCCAGGTTCATGGCAATCCAATACTCTTGCCCTTCGGCAGAATTCAAATCCAAATAAGCCAGGTTTGCAGCCTCTTTAGGGAGTTTACAGATTTCTTTCGCCAGTTTGGTATAGTGACCCGCAATGGTTGCGCCAAAGCCGCGGGAACCTGAGTGTGTTAACAAGGCTACATAACGGCCTTTATCGATGTTTAAAATCTCATCACGTTCCGCAAAATCGATGATACCCCATTCTACAAAGTGGTTACCCCCACCCGAAGTTCCTAATTGTGCCCAGGCTTTTCCGTGTAAATTTCTAAGAAAAGGAGTAGAGTTGAAAGCTTCATTTTCCAAAACATCATGGTCGGCTTTTTCATTCCCCTTAAAATTTTGACCCGCACCAAATTTGGTAAAGGCAATTAGTTCCCTTTTGTACATCGCATCCTTTCCGAAATAATGTTTCTCTGGAATATCGAAAATACTCAAAGCCATTCGGCAACCGATATCTACGCCCACACCGTAAGGAATAATGGCATTTCTGGTAGCCAAAACACCACCAATTGGTAAACCATATCCTTGATGTGCATCTGGCATTAATGCACCAGCCACCGAAACCGGTAGTTTCATGGCGATATTCATTTGGTTTCTGGCCCCTTCTTCAATATCATCCGCACCGAAAATTGAATAATCTTTCGCATGGCTGATCAATTCAATAGTTCCGTCTGATTTTGGATTGGCTTCCTCAATTACAGCGGTTGCCAATACAGCTAATACTTCGTCATCTAAAAAACTTTCCGGATAATCCTTTATTTTTTTTAATAAGGCCATTAATTCTTTTTCTTCAGTATCCTCAAAATTTTCTTTTAAAATAGCTAAAGCCAGGCCTACTACTTTTCCTTCGGAATAACCTATTTCTATAAGGTCTTTTCCTGTTATATTTTTGTTCATTGTATATTCATTAATCCCCGGCAGGCATCCTTCACCTGACCGAGGGGTTTCTAAATTTAAATTATTTTACGAAGATCTGTTTCAATTGATCTACAATTTGTCCACTGCCTGATAAGCTGATGTTGTTGATTTTCTCCGCGATTTTCTCTACGTATTCCATCTCTTTCAATTTATACAGCATGTTGTTGTCTTCCATCAATTTGGCGGTGTTCAGCAAACTTCTGGTTGAGGCTGTTTCCTCTCTTCGGGTAATGATATTGGCTTGTGCCCTTTTTTCGGCAACTAAAACCTGATTCATGATTTCCTTCACATCGCCTGGTAAAATGATGTCTTTCACGCCACAGTTGCTTAATTTTACACCCAGGTTTTCAACCTTATCCAAGGTAATGGCCATGACCATTTCGGCAACTTTTTCTTTACTCTCCATCAATTCGTCAAAAGTCATTAAGCCAATACATTCTCTTAAGGCCAATTGCATCGTGATGTACAATTGTTTTTCGAATTCCTTGTTCTCCAATAACGCTTTGATGATGTCATCAACTTTATATTGAATACTGAAGTTTACCCTCAATTGTGCTTTGTCTTTCGTTAAAATTTCCTGGCCGATAATCTCCATATTCAATTGTCTCATATCGGTTTTTATAACTTGAATAGTCGTGCTGTTTTTCCAGTAAACATAGTTTCCTGCTTCCATTACCCTTTCAAATTTACCATCAATAAATAACAAGCCTTTTTCGAAAGATTCTACTTTATAAGCCATGATGTAATTCAATAAGGGTGCTTTCTCCAACAGGTTTCTGTCGATTGTTGCATCAATATTGATATCACTGATATTTACCTTAACAAAATTGTATTCAGATAAACCTTTCCAGATGGCATGTCTGCCAGCGGTTAAAACAGATTTGAAATTTTTGTTCTGATAAACTAAAGCCAATTCATTATCTGCAACATTTACCAGGTGGATCAAATTCACAAAATCTGCGTTTTCAAGCAAGATGTCCAATTCGGCAACTGTGTAGTAATACTCTTTTGCCATATCGTACAAAGTGATGCTTTCACCGAAACCTAACCAGTAAGTTCCCGCAGTTAAAACGTTTTTTAATTTTCCTTTTTTAAACACCAATCCAACATAATTGGTGTTAATAGTTACTCTTTTCATGTTTTCTGGAGTTAGCCCCACCTAAATCCTCCCCTAAAGGGGAGGACTTAAATGCGTATTGTTAATTTATATTATTCTTTTAAAAACGTTGCGGAAGCACATTTACCCGTTTTCTGCGGAAGTAAAAGTTGAGCAAGCTTGTTTAAAAATGAAATCAGGTTTCTCTAATTGGGTTTAGGCTCCCTTGGAGCATGTTACCTTTTTTTCTTAACCTGTTAGATTTTTAAATCTTTTCTTGTTGCACTGATGCTTACTGAGCAAATGCAGATTTGCTTGTTGGATTTCGAGAAACCCTAAAGCCAAATGCGGTTGCGCAACGCTTATTCTGGTGGGCGATTTGAAAAGTTGCCCTTCTTTTTAGATGGATCCCTAAGTCCATTGCATTACCCTTATGCGATTCCAAGTGACGGTTGGAAGCAGGATTCGAACCTGCATTTTGGTGTTGTTGCTCTGCCCCTGAGCTACTCCGGAATATCCGGAAGTGGGATTCGAACCCACGACTCACAACGTGTTCAGACAATCTATCATAATCGTTATCAGTATATTCCAGGCCATGCGCCCGAATACTTTGGGGCTATTCCGAAACCCACAACATTGGATAAGTTTTATGTAGTATTGCCATCCCGATTATTCATCGGAATTTCTTTATACTGATCTGATTGTAATAATCTTCGCAACGTTACCCTGTTCCGCAAATTCGGAACAGGGGCTTCATGTTAAGTAGTGCCGATCAGGAGAACTTGAACGGCATGACGGAGAGCGCGTATGATTAAAGCAGTAAAACTGTTTGTTTCAATCAGATTGTTATTATTAATATTTATCAAAGAACTTGATCGACTGGCGACATTACAAAGATGCCACCACCACTGCGCGGCTGATTTGCGTAGCTGAAAATATTTTGCGGACTTTTGTTTAAGTAGCTGATAATTAATTAAATAAAATTTATCTTTCATTCAAAATACTTCATTTTATCGTAATCTGCGCAATTACACTGCGTAGATGTAAAACAATCCTTATATTTAGATCAACGAAATCACCAGATTTTTGGCAGAAACTTAAATACGCTTTAAAATGGCCGTAAATAAATTAGCGCTCATACGGTATAAAACCATCGACGATTGTTTGAAAAACCGTTTCCGGAAATGGAGCCTGGAAGATATTATCGAAAAGGTATCCGCAACGCTGTACGAACTGGAAGGAATTACCACAGGGGTAAGCAAGCGCACCATCCAGGCCGATATTCAATTAATGCGTAGTGATAAATTGGGCTATAATGCACCGATTGTGGTGAAAGATAAGCGTTTTTATGCCTATGAAGACCCGGGTTTTAGCATAACAAAAGCACCGATCAACAATGCCGACGTAGATAAAATGAAGGAAATTGTTGGTGTGCTGAAACAGTTCAACGCCTTCAATTATTTCGACGAAATGAGCGATATGATTGCCCGTTTAGAAAATAACCTTTACAAATCGACCAAGCAGAGTGGCAATAATATCCAATTGGAAAGCAATAAACTGGTAAAAGGTTTGGAATGTATTCCACCCTTGTATCAGGCGGTTTTAAATAAGCGCTCCTTATTGCTCGAATATAAATCTTTCAAAGCGCAGCAATCGCAGCAGGGAATTTACTACCCATATCTGTTAAAGGAATACCGGAATAGGTGGTTTTTGATCTGTAAGGCTAAAAAGCGGCCTGGGATATTGAACTTAGCCTTAGATCGGATTGTTGAATTTCAGGAGCTGCCCAACGAAGAATTTGTAGCCTACCAGGGGGTAGATTTCGACCGTTATTATGATGATTTGATCGGCGTAACCAAGAACGAGCGCGACCGGGCGCAAAAAGTGATTTTAGAGTTCACCAACTATCATGCGCCATATGTGGTTACCAAACCGATGCATTCATCGCAGGTCATATTAGCTAAAAATGATAAGACAACCATTTTTAGGATCGATGTGGTATTAAACTACGAACTGGAGCGCGAGATTTTAGGTTTTGGAGAATGTGTTAAAGTGCTTTCTCCACGATTATTGATTTCGAAAATTAAGAAACGGCTGGAATGGACTTTTAAACAATATGAAAGTAAGGAAGAATAAAAACCTCGCAGGTTTCGAAACGGCGAAGCCCTCAATGAGAACTTAAAAATAGACACGCCGAATTAAACCTGCGAGGTTTAATCTCATTTCTAGGAGCCCCTTTAGGGCTTTGGGGTTAGCTTTTAAACTCGCTTGTTTTATGAAATTCAATATCAGGATAATCCTGTTTGGTTAAATTGATCATATACTCACTGTCGGCCAGATAAACCGGGTTTGCCTCTTTATCGAAACCAATGTGCTGTTGTTTACGTTTCACAAACTCTTCCAGTTTTTTTCTATCGGCAGAAGTTACCCAGCTCGAGCGCGTATAACTCAAGGTACGGAAACGACATTTTGCGCCGTATTCGTGCTCTAACCTAAAGTTGATAACCTCGAACTGAAGTTCACCAACTGCACCGATTACTTTCCTGTTTCCAGGCTGCATCACGAACAATTGTGCAACACCCTCATCGGTTAATTGTTCAATACCCTTTTCCAGTTGTTTGGTTCGCATGGGGTCCATATTTTCTACCTCTTTAAAGATTGATGGAGAGAAGCTAGGGATTCCTTTAAACTGCAGTTTTTCGCCCTCGGTTAAGGTATCGCCAATTTTAAAGTTGCCACTGTCATACAGCCCCACTACATCCCCAGGCCAGGCTTCTTCAACAATGCTTTTTTCGTTGGCCATGAAATCCATAGGATTGGAGAACTTCAGTTTCTTATCCTGACGGGTATGGTAATAGAATTTATTGCGCTCAAATTTACCTGAACAGATCCTTAAAAAGGCAATCCTGTCGCGGTGTTTTGGATCCAGATTGGCATGGATTTTAAATACAAAACCACTGAAATTTTTCTCTTCAACCAATACATCACGTTCTTCTGCTTCTCTATGTCGTGGGCTCGGGGCGATATCAATAAATGTATCCAAAAGTTCTTTGATCCCGAAGTTGTTGATCGCACTGCCAAAAAACACAGGTGCGACTAAACCGTCAGTGTATAAATCCTTATCAATGTTGCCATAGATACCATTTACCAGTTCAACATCATCTTTTAGTGTATTGATCTCGTTTTCTTTAAGGTAATTCAATAAAGACGGATCATTTAAATCATTGGCCGCTACAACCGAATCGGTTACTTTGGTTTTATCTGAATTGAATAAATTTAAATGTTTGTTATAAATGCTGTAAACACCTTTAAAAGTGTGCCCCTGACCGATGGGCCAGGAAAGCGGGCAAAGGCTGATGCTTAGTTTTTCTTCAATTTCATCCAGTAAATCGTAAGCCTCTTTACCTTCACGGTCCATTTTATTGATAAAGATAATCACAGGTGTGTTACGCATGCGGCAAACCGACATGAGTTTTTCCGTTTGTTCCTCCACACCCTTCACACAGTCGACTACAAGAATAACACTATCTACAGCCGATAAAGTTCTATATGTATCTTCTGCGAAATCCTTGTGACCAGGTGTGTCCAGGATGTTGATGCGTTTGCCGCTATATTCGAAACCCATTACCGAAGTAGCTACCGAGATACCACGCTGCTTTTCAATTTCCATAAAATCGGAAGTATTGCTCTGGTTCGCTTTGTTCCTTTTTACGGCACCTGCAGTATTGATGGCACCACCAAAAAGCAGAAACTTTTCTGTCAATGTGGTTTTGCCCGCATCCGGGTGACTAATAATGGCAAAGGTTTTACGTTTTTCTATTTCAGGGTTAAGCATAATAAAATTTTGGGTGTAAAAAGAGATGAAACCTTGTTAAAGGAATTTAACAGCGATAAGATTTGAATATTGTTGTTTCATCAGGTCGCAAAGATAATAAAAAGCTTTATCATTAATTGTTAGGTTGTTGTATTGTTTTATTGTTGAGGTAAATAGATTTAAAGAATGATTTGGAAAAGTAGTGACAGTTGTTCTGTCGTTATTGCAGTCCTGCCATACACTATAATCCCGACCTTTCTTCCTTCTGTGTGACCTCCATCTTTTTAAGGCGTTATGCTAGCTTGCTTTGAAAGTAAACAGGTTTTACCGAAGAACGCCAGTCAATCCCAAGAGCCGGGAAATCAAAAAAACAGTTGCAGTTCAGTTAAATTGGTACTAACAAACCTGAAACGCAGTGGTTTTGTGTTCATAAACTATGATTTAATTTTTTAAAAAAATATT
>Ga0163161_10001100_pt1 | contig 20397 bp, 23 predicted proteins | sample S45metaG_FD_129847 | JGI IMG/M metagenome (GOLD analysis project Ga0163161, IMG submission 129847) | Switchgrass rhizosphere microbial communities from Kellogg Biological Station, Michigan, USA - S4-5 metaG | ecosystem: Host-associated > Plants > Roots > Rhizosphere > Soil | place: USA... | reverse complement strand
GCATTCGTGTCATCGACGGCTTGCTGACCTGCGGTGTCGGTCAGCGCATCGGCATTTTTGCCGCTGCCGGTTCCGGCAAAACCACCTTGATCAACATGTTGATCAACCACACTGACGCCGATGTATTTGTCATCGGCCTGATTGGCGAACGCGGGCGCGAAGTGACCGAATTCATCGAGCATTTGCGCCAGTCCGAAAAGCGCTCCCGTTGTGTGGTGGTGTATGCCACTTCGGATTTTTCGTCGGTGGATCGTTGCAACTCGGCCCTGCAGGCCACGGCCATCGCCGAGTATTTTCGTGACCAGGGTCGGCGCGTGGTGTTGTTGCTCGACTCGTTGACACGCTACGCCCGGGCTCGACGCGACCTGGCCCTGGCGGCCGGTGAAGCACCGGCGCGGCGGGGGTATCCGGCCTCGGTGTTCGATGCCTTGCCACGCTTGCTGGAGCGACCCGGTGTGACCGCTTCCGGCAGCATTACGGCCTGGTACACGGTCTTGCTGGAAAGTGACGATGAGCCGGACCCGATCGCCGAGGAGATCCGTTCCATTCTTGACGGCCATGTGTACCTCAGTCGTGCCCTGGCGGCCAAAGGTCACTACCCGGCGATCGATGTCTTGCGCAGCGTCAGCCGCGTGGCGACGCAAGTCACCCCGCCCGAGGTACAGCAACTGGCGGCGGCGACCCGGGAAATGCTGACGCGACTTGAGCAGCTGCAGATTTTCCTCGATATGGGCGAGTACACCCAAGGCGCCGATGCCGCCAATGACCACGCGCTGCAGCACCGCGAGGCCCTCACCCGGTGGCTGCGTCAACCCACGCAAGAATGTTGTGAACCGGAAGAAACCGTACGGAGCTTGCATGAACTCATTGCCTGATCGGCAGCGTTTGTTGGCGTTCAGTCTGTTTCGTCGCCAGCGTGGCGAGCGGGCCGTACTGCGTACGCAACAGCAATTGCAGCCGCTGCTAAAGGAGCGGGTCGATTTCGAAGGGCAGGAAGCTGCGCTGCAAAGTCTGCTGGCCAGTCATCGCGCCAACGACTGTGTGCTGGATCACGGGCAGCTGTTGGCGCTGCTGCGCAGGCAGGCCGTGATCCGTCGGCAGATCGATCTGTTGCGGGTCGAGCTAGATCGTGTGGATCAGCAGTGCCGACAGGTCGAGAAAACATTGAATGAGCAGCGCGAGCAACTGCGTTTTCTGCAGCGCAAACACGACAAGTACGAGCGGTGTGTCCAGCAGCTGTTGCGTGAGCAACGACTTGAGCGGGTGCGCCGGGAAGAGCGAGAGACAGAAGAAATGAGCGGAGTTCAGCGATGAAAGATGTATCTGTCATTTCACTTCTGCCGGTTCAGGCCCTGGACCCCGTCACCGAAGGCTCCATGGATGAGCTGCGAGACATGCTTGTATCTGAGCAAGAGGAGGAGCTGCCGCAAGGTGTACTGGAGCTTATGGCGACCTTGATCCTGCGTCATCGCCCCGTGATCGAAACGGGGCGCACAGGGTCTCGACAATCGATGGCCATCGCCCAGGCGACGGATCTCGAGCGCGACGAGGTACGATCGACTGCCCGGGTGGCGACGTCTTATCCACAAGCGAGCCCGTTGTACGGCAAGCCGATAAACCATTTGTTGCCGCAATCAATGGCAGCTGCTGCTTCCCCCATCAATCGGGTCACAGCGTCACCGCACTTGAATCCGCCAACTTCGAGTTCGGTTGAACCGGCATTGATCGGGCGTCCATCGATCGCGGTTGAGCCGGTGTTGATCGAGCGCCCATCGAGCACCGTCGAATCACTGTCAGTCGAGCGTGCTGCCAATTCCAGTGCACCGTCGGTACCCACCTTCGATGGGCCATTGCCCGAAGCCTTGTCGAGCCATCCAACCCCGCGCCAGGTGCCGTGGGTTGCACGACTTTCCATCCTTCCACCTGCGACACTGCAACCGCTGCCAGCGCTCGACGTAACGCTTGAAACCCTGTCGGGTTCGGACCGGAGTTTGCTGCAGGTACCGTTCAACAAAGGCACTGCCAGCGGACAAGTGACCATTAGCCGCGTGCCAGACGAACCCACCCGGAACCTGCAGCTCAGCCCGAGCAATGCCTTGGTGTTCGAGCAAATCAAGGTGCCCTTCGAGCAGGTTCGCGAGCCTGCCTGGCGGCTGACAGACAGCGGCGGCGAGCAACAGCGTCAGGGCTCCCACCAGGCGCCGGACGACGAGCAGGCCGAAGATCCCGGGCTTCCGGCATGAGCGCGTTGAAACTGCGCAGGGTCGACGCCCAGGCGCATGCCCACCTGCAGGCGGTTCAACGCTGGCGGTGTGCCGGTCACTGTGCAGGGGCGGGTCGGCTGCCAAAGCTGCCCGGCTATCTAGGTTTTCGCGCACGGGGTAATGACGGTGGCTGGCGGGGGCTGATCGTCGCCCGCGACTGGCTGCATCACTCGCTCCCCCAATTACAGTCGCTGTTGGCGGTCGAGTGCTCGGTGGCGAGTATCGCCGGGTTGTTTCGAGCGGTACCACAACCCTTGCTGCCGGGAGTGGAGGAGTTGCACTACCGGGAGATGGCCGATGTCGATTGTGTCGTCCCCAACGAACTGCCAACCCACGACTTGCCGTGGCTCGACACGCCTCTGGGGCGAGTGTGGTTTACGCAATTGCCCTGCGCACGCGTCGTTCATGAAACCCGGGGGGCCAACTCGTGGCTGAGTGATTTGCCGCTGCGTCTGGAGCTGATGCTGGGTGTCAGTCACCTGAGCGTTGCGCGCCAGATCCGACTGAACGAGGGCGATGTCCTGCGGATCATTCAGCGCACTCAACAATGTTGGCTGACGGATCGATGCCTCGGCGTTTTCACGTTTACCGAAGAGGGAATACTCATGCAATCGACCGTGGCCGATGCCCATCAACAGAACATGCCGGAACCCCGTTCAGAGGCCGGCCTTGATACTCTGCCGGTACGCCTGGAGTTCCTGCTCGCTACCCATGAAATCGACCTGGCCACGCTGTCGCAGATCATCGACGGACAACTGATCCCGCTGGCTGACGATGCCGCACGGCAAATCGAGATTCGCGCCAATGGCAAGCGAGTTGCCCGTGGGGAACTGGTGCAACTGGACGAACAGTTGGGCGTCGAATTGCTCGAGGTCTATCGGAAACCCCGCGATGAATGACGTCTCGCTGATCGCGCTGTTGGCATTCGCGTCCTTGCTGCCGTTTCTGGTAGCGGCAGGCACCTGCTACATCAAGTTTTCCATCGTCTTCGTTATCGTGCGCAACGCCTTGGGATTACAGCAAGTGCCGTCGAACATGGCCCTCAATGCGATTGCCCTGATGCTGGCGGTTTTCGTCATGACGCCAGTGATGAAGCAGGGGTATGGCTATTACAAGGCAGAGGCGGTGGCGTTCACCGATATCGAGTCAGTGGTGAATTTTGCCGAGAATGGTTTGGGCGGCTACAAGGACTACCTGCGCAAGTACACCGACCCTGAACTGGCGCTGTTCTTCGAGCGGGCCCAAACGGTGCAGGATGAACACGAAGCCGGTCTGCCTGCCGATGAAGAACTCACCCCCTCGTTGTTTGCATTGCTGCCAGCCTATGCGCTGAGTGAAATCAAAAGCGCGTTCAAGATCGGCTTCTATCTGTATTTGCCGTTCGTGATTGTCGACCTGGTCATCTCCAGCATCCTGCTGGCGCTGGGCATGATGATGATGAGCCCGGTGATCATTTCGGTGCCGATCAAACTGGTGTTGTTTGTCGCCCTGGACGGCTGGGCATTGCTGTCGACCGGGCTGGTCAAGCAATACCTGACCTTGCTGGCGTAGGGGCGGCCATGAACGATCTGGTCTATGCCGGCAACAAGACCCTGTACCTGATTCTGTTGATGGTGGCCTGGCCGATCATTGTCGCCACGGTGGTCGGCCTGGTGGTCGGGTTGATTCAGACCGTGACCCAGTTGCAGGAGCAGACGCTGCCATTTGGTTTCAAGCTGCTGGCGGTTGCGGCGTGCCTGTTTCTGCTCTCGGGCTGGTATGGCGAAACCCTGCTCGATTTCAGTCGTGAAGTCATGCGTCTGGCGTTGGGCTAGGCCGATGTCGGTGACCTTGTTTTTCGATCTGTACGCGTTGTTCGCCGCGGCGATTCTGGGCGTTGCACGGCTGGCGCCGATTTTTTTCATGCTGCCGTTTCTCAACAGCAGCGTGCTCACTGGCGCTGCGCGTCAAGCGGTCATTGTGTTGGTAGCGCTGGGGTTCTGGGCCTACGTTGGTGTGCCATTACCTGCCCTCGACGGGCTGGCGTTCTTTGGTCTGTTGCTGCGCGAGGCGGGGATTGGTGTATTGCTGGGATGCCTGCTGTGCTGGCCGTTCTGGGTACTGCACGCCATGGGCAACCTGATCGACAATCAGCGCGGGGCGATGCTCAGCAGCACTGTGGACCCGGCGAACGGTGTCGACACTTCGGAACTGGCGAACTTCCTCCAGTTGTTCGCCGCCGCGGTGTATCTCGAAGGCGGCGGCATGCTGTTGATGCTTGAGACCGTCGGCCACAGTTACCGGATCTGTGCGCCGGCTAACGGCTGCGAGCTGTACCTGCAACCGATCCTGAGCCTGTTGGATGCGCTGGTGAGCAAGACACTGGTGATCAGCGCGCCGGTGGTGGCCACTCTGTTGATCAGCGAAGCGTTGCTCGGCTTGCTGTCGCGGTATGCGCCGCAGATGAACGCATTCTCGGTGTCGTTGACGGTCAAGAGCCTGGTGGCATTGGTGGTGTTGATGCTGTATTTCGCCGTGCACCTGCCGGACGAAGTGCTGCGCATGGGAATGAAGTCCCAGGCGCTGGAGCATTATCTGGGTGCCGACGGGGAGGCGGTCGATGTCGTCCAGCGCCTCGAAGACTGAGAAGCCGACAGCCAAGCGCCTGCGGGATGCGTCGCGCAAGGGGCAGACGTTCAAGGCCAAGGACCTGGTGGTCACCTGCCTGACCCTGTGCGGCATCAGCTACATGGTGTTCAACAGTTCGCTGATTGAAATCATGGAAGTCTATCGACGCATCATCGCCAGTGACTTCGACGTCGACCTGCAAAAGTACTCGGCGATGCTGGTGGTCGTGGGGCTCAAGGCGCTGCTGCCGCTGTTGCTGGTATGTGTCCTGACCAGTGCATTGCCCGCGTTGCTGCAAAGCGGTTTTGCCCTGGCCAGCGAAGCCTTGAAGCTGAACCTGGGTGCGTTGAACCCGATCAATGGCTTCAAGAAACTGTTCAGCCTGCGCACGGTCAAGGACACGGTCAAAGCGCTGTTGTATCTGGGCAGTTTTGCCCTGGCGCTGTGGATCGTCTGGGTCACGCAGCGGCAATTGCTGTTCGCCCAACTGTTTGCCCAGGCACCGGATCTGTTCGCCATCTGGGGGCATTTGCTGCTGGTGCTGGTGTTGGTGTTTCTGGCCTGTGTCCTGTTGATCGTGGTGCTCGATGCGCTCAGCGAGTATTGGCTGTTCATGAAAGATCAGATGATGGACAAGGACTCGGTCAAGCGCGAACACAAGGAGCAGGACGGCAATCCGGAAATCAAGGGACGTCGTCGTGACCTGCATCGGGAATTGCTGTCGGAACAGGTCAAATCCGACGTGCGCAGCTCGCGGATGATCATCGCCAACCCGACCCACATTGCCATCGGCGTGTATTTCCGCCCGGAAATCACCGTGCTGCCGTTCATCTCCCTGATGGAAACCAACCAGCGCGCCCTGGCCGTTCGAGCGTATGCCAAGGAGGTCGGTGTGCCGGTGATCAACGATATCGCGCTGGCCCGGCGGATCTTCAAGACCCACCAGCGCTACAGCTTCCTCCAGGTGCAGGAAATCGAAGAAGTGCTGCGCCTGTTGATCTGGCTCGAACAGGTCGAACAAGCCTGACCCCGATCCTTGTAGGAGCGAGCTAGCTCGCGATGGTCGTGAACGATAACGCGCAAAAAACTGACACCCAACGGCGCCCTCTGGTTTTTCGCGAGCGAGCTCGCTCCTACAGGGGGGCAGGGGTCGTTATCCATCCCGGCGTTGGCATGAGCGCAATTTGGCAGCGCCTTCGCCAGCGCTTTGGCTCAATGCATTGGTCAGCAGCGCTGACGTTTTTTCAGGAGTGTGGCCGATGAGTCGCAACAACAAAGAAGATGAACAGGTCGCCCTTGAAGTGGTGGATGCGGTGCTCGCAGGCGCGCCGTTGAAGGATGTGCAGGGCATCAGCGATGAGCAGATGAACAGCCTGTATGCCTTTGCTCACCAGTTTTATGAGCAGGGCCGGCTGGACGACGCCGAGAAGTTCTTTCACTTCCTGTGCATCTACGACTTTTACAACAGCCATTACTGGATGGGGTTGGCCGCGGTACACCAGCTCAAGCAGAACCATCAGAAAGCGATCGACCTGTATGCGATCGCCTTTGCCCAGGGCAAGAACGACTGGCGGCCGATGTTCTACACCGGCCAGTGTCATCTGGCGCTGGGTAAGGTCGGAAAAGCCAGGTTGTGTTTCGAACATGTGCTTGAGCAGGCCTCGGAAGATGATCTGCGCAAGCAGGCTCAGGTGTATCTCGACACCTTGAGTCAAATTGAAAAGGACTGTTCGGAGGACTGAACATGAGTGAAATCAGAAGCACTTTCAATCCGGCATTTCAGGGGGCATTGAGTCGAACTGACGCTTTTGAAAAATATGGCAAGGCCGCCGCCGAAGCTGCCAGGACGGTGGACTTTCAGAAAGCCGGCCAGGAGGCGCTGGCTCGCCTGATGTCGGTGAATTACGAAGGTCAGCACGGCACATCCCCAAGTGGCGCGGGAAGACCAGTGCTGCATGCGCCACCGCCCCGTGCTGACGGTAATAAACAGGAAGCCAACGGTGATCTGTTCACGTTGTTGATGGCGATGATCAGCGAGCTGATTGGTGAGGTCGATGTCAACAAGCTGAAGAATCGCCTTGCGATGTTGCAAAGCATGGCCGGCGCTAAACAACAGGGGCATGAAAAACTGGCTGCCGAATATGCCGCTGCGGTCGAGGCATTGGCGACAGCCGAGGAGGCCATCGGCGGCAGCCAGGAAAAACTCGAGAAACTGCGCGAGCGTGTTCAGCATTTTCAGGGCCTGCTGGAGGAAAGCGAAGCCCGCCTGGCCGAACTTGATCCGGAGTCACCGGAATATGCGAGCGAGCTGGCGCATCGTGACCAGCTCAAAGGCGAGTTGGCGGACCATATCCAGACGTTTCAAAAAGCCACCAATGCTCACCTGAAACTGATCGAGATCGCCAATGCCTGTGCCAAAACCCTGGCCGTGGTAGCCGCGAAAGCACAGGAGGCCGGTCTCGGCGGTTCCTCCATCAAGGAGTCCCATGAAAAGACGTTGAGCAGCAGCGCGCTGGCGCTGTTGAACCGACTGAAAATCATCGAGCTGTTGGGGGAGTCCGCGCAGAACAAGGAGGAACTCAGTCAGGAGCTGTTCCAGGAGTTGCAGGCCAGGCTTCAGGAGCACATGAAACTTGAATCGGAAAAGTATCTGGAGGAAGTCCGCAAGGCCGAGGCGTTGCAAAAGACCATGGGCTGCATCGGCGCGATCGTCGGCGCCGTTTTGGCCGTGGCGACCATCGTTGCCGGCGTGCTGACCGCCAACCCGGTGCTTATCGCCGTGGGCGTGATCGGTGCGGCGATCATGATTTCCGATGCGGTGGTCAAGGAAGCGACCGGAAAGTCGTTCATGGCCGAAGCCATGAAACCGCTGACCACCGTGATGCAGGAAGCCATCAAGTTGTTCACCGAGCTCTACATCAAGTTGCTGTTGGCTGTTGGCGTCGATGAGGAAACGGCGAAGGACATTGCACAAATCGCCGGCATGATCCAGGGCATCGCCGCAACCCTGGCTGCCGTTGCGCTGGTGGCCGTCGTCGGGGTGCAGGTGATCGGCCCCATGGTCAGCGCCGTCGCTTCGAAACTGGCTTCGGTCATTGCCCAGGCGGCACCGGCGGCGATGCAGGCAGCCCGGCAATTGGCTACATCGGTGGGCAACTCGCTGACCCAGATGCTGACCCAACTGCGCAGCTTCATCACCAGTGGCGCCGACCCTGTGACACTCGCCCGTTACGCCGCCAACCTTGAGATCGCTCAGGCCTTCACCGAGTTCAGCAATGTGGCGGTGCAGGGCGGATTGCAGATCAGGAGTGGCGCACACCAGGCCCAGGCTGCCGTGCATTTGGCTGATGTGAAGGTGCGCATGGCGATCAGCGAGGAAATCACGTCCTACCTGACCCGACTGGTCGAGGATTACGGCAATGCGATGCAGGACAGAACCCGTCAGGTCGAGCAGGTGTTTGCCGATTTGCAGCGCAGTCATTCCGTGAGCCTGCATATCGCACGGCACGTTTGAGCATATGGATAAAAGGAGTTTCTAATGAGCGGATCCAGCCCTGTTGGCAGCACCTCGCCTGCGGTATTCATTCACGATCTGGCCAACGATGCCGGCCTGAGCGAATTGATTACCCAGGAACGGTTTTCAAAAGATCGCAATGACAAACGCCTTTCGGATTCGGCGTTGATCGACCAGGTCGTGGGAGTGCAAGTGCTCCATGACACTCAACCCACGGCGGTTACTGCCGAGGCGCTCAAAAACACCATTAATGCCTACCAGCCCTCCGATTCCGATTGGCAAGACTTTGCAGGGGGCATGAGTTTGCTCGACGATAAAGTCAGGAACGATCTGATGTTCGACCCCGGCGCCTGGGAAAAACACGCGAGTGTACTGGTTGCCGCCATCATCGCACTGAACATCGCGCGGGTAGCCAATGCGCAACTGCGCGGGCATTTCAGCGTCATGGCCGCCGACGCCGCCAAGTCCCAGGGCGCCGCCATTGTCGAGTCGGGCAGGGCCGCGCTCAACAGTGCCATCACCGCCGCCGTGGTTTCCGGTGCCATCGCCGGCTTCGCCATGGTCAAGACGTTCCAGGGGCTAGGGCTGAAGCATGCGGACATCAACCTGCACAAGCGCAACTCCCTGGACGCCGGCAACGTCGAACGCGACCTCAGGCGTGACCGAAACCGCGATGACTGGAACCCGCAAACCACCTACAAGATCAAGACCTTCGATGATTTTGGCCGCACCACCTCAGTCGATTTCAAACCCAAGGGCTCCACGCTGACACCTCAAGAACAAGCCTGGTTCGACGGGGAAATGCTCAAGGCGCAGAAAGTCGGGCAGACCTCGGACTGGTTGAGCCAGATGGGCGGAAAGGGCATTGAGAAGAAGCTGGAAATTGGTCGTGCGCTCAACGCAATGTCGATGAGCATGAGCCAGGTGGTGTCCGGCATGGTGCGCATGGCCGAGCACGCTGCACGTGAGCAGGAGGTCTTGCAGCAAAGTGCGCAGAACACCCAGAAGAGTTTGAGCGATGAAGTCGGGCAGAAAGATTCGGCCGAGGCGGCGCTGTTGCAAAAGCTGATGGAGATGGTGATGCAGCTGTTTCAATCGCGCGCTGAAGTCATTCGCGCCATAAGTGCTTGAGCAGGGGAACAGCATGATCATTACGAAAACCACGCTGTCAGCGCTTAAACCACCGGCAGATTTCAACGTGGGCACTGAAACATCCGTACCTGCTGAAATGCTTCGAGACGTCAATACCGCTTCTGCCTTGGCGGGGTTGCTCGAAAGCTCGACTAAAACGCTCAATCGTAGCCTTGAAAATCTTCTTAAAGCCCAACCGGACAAATTTCAGGTGCGGTCGCAGATGGGCGCGCAGCAAGTTGAGCAGTACGGCGCACTGATCACTCATTGCTTGCAAACGCTTTCTGCGGAACAGCGGCAGAAACTCTTCGAGCACAGCCTGCAAAAGATGCCCGTGCCGGCTGAGATTGTGGACGATTTCGAAGCTGGCGTGAAATCATCGAATGATTTTTTCGATAAGCTGCTTGAACTGATCGACCTGATCAAGAACGGTTATCTGGCCGGTTATGAACATATCATCGCGGCTTACTCGGAGTTCTTTAAGGACTTCAACGCGGAGATAACTGCAAAGTTAAAGGACTGGATTGAAGGCGCGAACGAAGGTAAAGAGGTCAAGATAAATGCGGGCGACATCAGGCACGCGTTGCATGCGCTGATTGGAAAGTACTCACCTCCAAATCCGGCGGCAGTATTGTTTCCCGCTCCAGGCATGGCAGGCGCTACCAGGGAGGAAGCAGAAAAATGGCTCAAGGCGTTAGGCCTGCCTGCCACCTGCCTTCACAATAACGGGGACGGCACGTTCAGCGTGGTCATGGACCTCGGGCCGCTGAATACGATGATGAACAGCCTGCCACCCAATGTTTATTGGATTACTTGGGATACCGCGAAATTCCAGGCCTGGCAAACCGGTTTCAATGCCCAGGAGGAACGCATGAAAAACATGCTGCAGTCCTTCACGCAGAAGTATTCGAACGCCAACTCTTATCATGACAATTTCAACAAGACTTTGTCTTCGCATCTCAATCAGTTTTCCGACATGTTGAAGGCTATGTTGAATTTTTGATGCGTATGAAAATAGCGTAATCAAGAAGTTTTCACTCTCATGAAGCGGGTGTCACGGTTCGTCTGAACTCGCCTTACGCCTGCTTCTCACTGCACTGGATAAAGAATGTCGAATGATTTGAGTAATGCTTTTGAAGTTGAAAGCAAGGTAATCAAGGTGTTGTCGGATTACTTTCCTGCGGGCCGACGAAAAATTCAGATCGATTCGCGGTTGCTGGAGGATTTGTGTGTGGATTCCATAAGTCTGGTCGAAATCGTGATGGCGCTGAATGAAACGTTCGGTATTGAACTGTCTGAGGCTGATGTCGGGACGTGGAGGACGGTCAAGGATGTTTGTTTTTCGGTGAAGGGTATGGGTGGTTTCAATGACCCAGATAAAAGCAGCCTGTAAATTGATGTGCTGTTAATCAATGTAACGAAAATTCCTACAACGCTTTCCGGAAAAACATTTGATTTCAATAGCTAAGTCCTACGGATTAGTCCCGCTCAACTTTCTATAGTCGCGCAGCTTGTCATCTTGAGCCTGACCACCCACAGGCTCAATTGCGCTTCAGTACCTTTCTATAGAGATGTCTCAGAGTATGGACAGTGCAGCTGATCGAACGCCGGTGAAATCATTTGTTTTTAAACACTGGCAATTGCAAAGCGATGGAACGCTGATGCGAGATGGACAAGGAGTTCACATCCCACCCAAGGAGTTGAACGTATTGCGTCTGCTGCTGAAGTCGGCGGGTTCGGTGGTCAGCAAGGATCTTTTGCTGGATCAGGTATGGCCCGGGATGGATGCCGCGGAGGAGTCGTTGACTCGTTGTATTTACGCCTTGCGCAAGTTGCTCAGGGAGAACAGGGATTTTATTGCAACAGTGTACGGCCAGGGTTATCGATTCACCTGTCCGGTTGTCGAGCTCGACGCGCCGAACCAGGCGAAGACCGCATCACCTTCGCTGGCCGTTCTGCCATTACGAAATCTGGACGAGACTTCAGCGCTGGATCTGCAGGATGTAATGATCCGTCAGTTGACCACTGTATTCGGCGGGGCATTGCATATCATCCCCTCGGGATTGATGGCGGCCTGCAGACAACCAGTCGATGTGCGCTCGTTGGTTGAGCAGTTCTCCGCGGACTACTGCCTGAGTGGGCGCTGCACCGGCACGAGTGAACAACTGTGGTCGGTCGAGTTGATCCGTGGCAGCGATCACACTCTATTGCATGGTCAGACACTGGACGCCTGTGACCTCGCAGAGGCGCTTGGCACATTGGCCTGTCTGGTTGCGCAACGTACTCCAGGGCTGCGTCCCGTTGGTGACTCTTGTGCTTCGTACCCAGCCGCCGTGGCTTATCTCAGTGGCTTGTGCAGCTTGCAACAGCACACGCCGCAAAGCCTGCGCGATGCCCTGGTGCAGTTTCGACAGTGCCTGAAATTCGATGCCGGGTATGCGCCGCCCTGGTGTGGTTTGGCGGATGTGTGGCTGGGGCAGGCGATGATCGGTCTTTGTTATCAGGGACGAGCGGTGGAAGAGGCTCATACGGCGATTTCCAATGCATTGGCACTGGACCCTGGCAGCATTCCGGCTTTGACTCGCCTGGCGCTGCTCACCAGTCTTCGCGGTTGCGAACAGGCGGCGCAGGCGCTTTTTCGACGTTGTCTCCTGACTGCCGACCAGGCTGACGTGCATTACTTTCATGCGTGGCATCACTGGTTCTGGCGGCGCAATGAGCTGGCGGCACAGAGTATCGACAAGTGCCTGCATCATGATCCGGATTGCGTAAGGGCGCAGGTCTTGCGCGTGCGTATCGCGCTTGCACAAGGCGCCACGGAAGCCGTGCTCTTGGCGCGTCGGGCGTTGCAGCAAGGTAGAGCGGGCAATCCTCTGTCGATGATTCTGCATGCACTGGTGTTGGCGTACTTTGGTCAGCATGCGGCAGCCTGGCATGAGCTCGAACAAGCCGGTCTGGTTGAAAGCGCTGTCGGTGAGCAGGGGCTGGCAGCCTGGAGTGTGCTATTCGGAGGCAATCCACTTATCGCCCGCAACCAGTATGCAAACTGGATGCGCCTGATGAAGTCTCCAGCCATTGGCGAGGGGCAGGGTGGGGCAGTTATTGCGCCACTCTGGCAATCCTTGCTGCGCTCGACAGACGTTTGCCATCCGGTGTCGCCCCCGGCTGTTCCATTACAGGATCGGCCGGCGTTCGATAAAGGACGGCGTCTGGCATGAGGCTGCGCATGATCAACGGGTTGATCGTGCTGGTGTGTCTTGGCGCGGATCAGGCCCATGCCTGGTGCTGGAGTCGAGCAGGGGAGCAGCATGCAATCGAACCCGAACTGCTCCGGGCGATTGCCGATGTCGAATCAGGCCTGCAGCCAGGTGCAATCAACCATAACAAGGACGGCACACGGGACATCGGGCTGATGCAGATCAACAGCAGCCATTTTCCCCGATTGAATGCACAGGGCATCACCGAGCAACGGCTGCTGGAGGAGCCTTGCCTGTCGGTCGAAGTCGGTGCGTCGGTGCTCGCCGGTTTTGTCGCCCGTTATGGTTACAACTGGACGGCGGTGGGCGCCTACAACGCCGGCAATTCACCTCACCGGCAAGCCGCGCGTCTTCACTATGCGCGCAAGGTCTGGCAGCGCTACCAGGTCATCACAGCACCTTGAGACGGTTGGCTGGGCGATTCTGATGCTCTTCGGGGTGTAATCGGCAGAATTCGATCAGGAGTCCTGCCGCCAGCCTTTCTACCATGGCCACTCATTTCATGGCTCTGGAGCTTGAACGGTGACTGACCTGGCGGCCCCCACCTCACAACCCTGCGTGCTACGGATACTCAACGGTCCATTGCAAGGCTGCGAATTCTCCCTGGGCGAAACCAGCACTTTGTTCGTGGTGGGGGCGGTGGATCTGCTGGGGGAGGGGGCATTGGCTACCAGCGTTCCGGCGGACGCCATCTTCATCCCCCTGGATCAGGGGGGCTGCAATTTTGAGGTGCTGACGGATCAAGTCACGACGGATGGCCTTTCGCTGCGGCTACTCAACGCGTCAGCCGAAATACGTCACTGTGCCTTTCAAACCAGGGTGCAGGTCGGCGAACTGCAGATTGCCTTGCGTCCCGGGAATCAATCCTGGGCGCCTGAAGTTCTGCGCCAGCCCCACAGCATTTCATCCGATACAGCCGCTGAAGTGTGGTGGCGCTCCAGTTTGACACGATGGGCCGCCAGCGGCCTGGTGCTGGCTGTACTGGTCTGCGTAGTCGGTATCTGGTCGGTCCCGGAGCCGACGCCTGAAACCGATATTCGCGCGCTGATCGCAGGTGCCAGTGCGCAAGTGGAGGTGCTGCCCGGTCGTGATGATTCGGTCTACGTATTTGTGACTTCCGAGCGCGATGCCGGCTGGAGCCGGCAGGTATTGATGCGCCACAACACGTTGAGCGGCAAGGTGCTGGTGATCGACCAGGAACGTCGTCGACTGGAGCAGCTGTTGGTCGACCATGATCCGCAGCTCGCCTGGCACTTCCTGGATCTCAAGGACCCGTCGGTACCGCGGCTGTTGCTGAGCGCTCAACGCAATCTGCTGACGCCCCAAAAGCAAAAAGCACTGCTTGATGCGCTGCTGGCAGCCGCCCCTTATGCCCGGGATATCGCGGTGCAGGTACAGGATGACCACCTGCTCAGCGATCTGGCGCAGGAAGGCTTGCAACGCCTTTCACTGGGCTATAGCCGGGTCGAGCAGGGTGACAGCGTCACCTTTGCAGTGACCGGCAACTTGCAGGATTCCGAACTGGCCGCCGCTCGCCAATACATCGACGATTTTTACCGACAGTGGGGTAATCGCTTCGTGCATTTCGCTGTCGAGCTCAAGGACGACACGCTCAAGGGCAAATCGTTTCTAACCGGCCCGCAGGGCTACATCAAGATGACCTCGTCATCCTGGCATTTTCCAACACAACACTGAAAGGTGATTCATGGCTGAGATCGGTAGACCCATAGACTTTCCCGATGACTTTCTCGGGCGTCAGGCCGCAGCGTTCGAAAACGGTGCCGCCTCCCTCAAGACCGCGCTGGACAAAGCGTTGGAAGACTTGAAGAAGGATGCATCGGACCCCGGTCTGCTGGCCGCCTATCAGGCCGCATTTTCCTCCTACACGGTATTCCGGAACGCCCAGACGAACACGATCAAGGGCTTCAAGGACATCGACATGGCGATCATCCAGGCGGCTCGCTGACGCTTTCTTTCCGGCCGGCCATTGGTGCGTGACGATGGCCATTCTCATGGGTGCATCGCATGTCTATTGAAAACATTTTCGCTTCGTCAATCCAGCGCACAGCGTTCACTGAGTTGCGTGGCCCGCAGGCGGGTCCGATCGTTTCCCTGGAGTCTCGGTTGATCGAAGCGTTCGCCGGTTCCGCAGTCAACAGCGAGCAGGAGGTGGCAGCCATCAACCAGGTAATGCAAAGCCCCGATATCGCCAGCCCTGAAGTATTGGCGCAATTGCAGGAGATGACCGGGCAATACAACGTGGACATCAATTTGCTCAACGTGCTGGTGCGCAAAGCGGTCGGCACGGCCGAAACCCTGTTGCGTGCGTCATGAAGCCAGGCGTGTTGTTGATGCTGTTGTGCCTGGCGCTGTCGGGGTGTCGCCAACCCAATCTGCTCGAAGGGCTGGACCAGCAGCAGGCCAATGAAGTGCTGTCGGTCCTGCAACGCAACAACATCGCGGCGGTGAAAATCGACGCTGGCAAATCCGGCTATTCGGTGAAAATCGATCAGGTGGATTTTTCCGCCGCCGTCGATTTGCTCAACCTCTATTCGCTGCCCTCCAGGCCACGCCTGCAAGTGGCGGAGATGTTTCCCGCCGACTCTTTGGTCGCCTCGCCCCGCGCTGAAAAAGCCCGGCTGTACTCAGCGCTGGAGCAGCGGCTCGAACAGTCGCTGGGTGTGCTCGAAGGTGTGGTTTCAGCGCGGGTACATGTCAGCTACGACCTGGATGCCGGTGAAGGCGGGCGCAAGTCGCCGCCCATTCACCTCTCGGCGGTGGCAATCCATGAGCGCGATATCGAACCGCAATTGCTGATCACCAATATCAAACGTTTTCTCAAGAACAGTTTTGCGACGGTCGAGTACGAGAACATCTCGGTAGTGTTGTCGAAACGGTCCCCGACACAGCATGTCGCGCCGTCCGTGGCCGCCACGCAGGGGCATTCGTACTGGACGTGGTTGTTGGCCGTAATCACCGGACTGTTGTTGGCCGGTGGCACAGCCTGGACTTACCGCCATTCGAACGCAGGAGGGCGTGATGTCGCACGCTGAATGTTTAGGGCAAATTCTCGCCGAGCCTCTGGGTTACCTGCACCCTCAGCGCCTGACTGTCCCGGCGGGATTCGATAGCCCTGAGGCAAGAAACCTGCTCAACCGGATAGTGCTTGAAGGTCTGGAATTGCAAGGTCCGTGGCCTTCGTCATCGCTGACCTCCGTGGCGAAACAATGGGTTCGCCATTGGCGACTATTGCCCCGAATCGCCAGGTTGATGGGCGCTCATCGCTTGATGCCCGATCTGGCGCGAGGAGCGGCGCTGCTCTGCCTGCCATTGCCATTGCGCCGGTTCGCCGGTTGCAACTTAAGAGTCAGAAGCGGCCTGCCAATCGAATCCTTGCCTGTTTCAATGGAACAGGTCGAAGCCGCTGGCCTCAATGCGTTATGGAGCTGGCACGAGCAAGTACCGGCCATGTTGCTCGAACGCCTGGCCCTGCAATTTTCCGAACCGGTTGTGCGCTTGCACAAGCAATGGCCGGTCACTGAACCCAGCCCGGTGCTTTTCTTTCTGGCGGTGCAGCATGCTCGACACTATCCGAACCCTGACTGAACTTCCCGAGTCGAGCGAGGCGCTGGTGTTGCGCGAGGACATTGCCGCCGCGCGTCGGCGTCGCACCTTGCAGCAGCAGGCGCAGCGCTGGGCCCGTGATTGTATCGAGCAGGCCCGACGTGATGCCGTGGCAGTTTGCGCCCAGGCCTTTCAGGAAGGCTATGCCGAGGGCATCTTGTGCGCGACCGGGCAGTTGGCTGACGGTTTGCTGAAGTCCCAGGCGCTGGGGCTGCAATTGCGCAAAGACCTTGCGCAGGCCGCCCGCGATTTGCTCGCACAAGCCTTGAGTCGTCCCGAATGGCTGGATGACATGCTGGAGCGCTGGCTGAGCGAGCAACCGGGCGACACGGGCGCGGTGTTGCAAGTGCTGCTGCCACTGCATTGCCGGCCGCAAGGCAAGGAACTGCGCGAGCGCTTGCGCGGGCTCTGGTCCGGCGAACTGGTCCTCGACTATCACCCGCAAGAGCGCTATGTGGTGCGGCTTGCGGATCAGTTGCTCGAATTCGATGTGGAAACGGCCCGGCAACGGCTGGAACCGCGGTTGCTGGCGTGCGTGGCGAATCTGCCGGAGTCGGTTCGCGCTCTGGACCGGGTTTCCATGCAGGCCCTCACGGATCTGTATTCGACCTTTGCCGAACGCTCGGCCGGTTGCAATCAAACTGCCCCGACCGAGGTCCGCCATGAAGATTGAAACCGTCAACAGCTCCAGCACGATGGCGCACGGTGCAAACCCATCGGTCGAGACGCTTGAGTCGCGTTTGCTTGCTGCCAGTCAGGAACGCTCTGGCAGCAAGCGCCCGGACCCCGAGTTCGAGCGTCTGTATCAACACCTGTTGGCGATGGAAGGGCAAGGAAAGAACGCCATCCATGAATATCTCCGCTCGCTGCGGGGGGCGGATGGTGAATCACCTGTTTACCCCACTGCCAAGGCGTTGATGGCGGTCACCCTGCAGGTTCTGGTTCGATTGAAGGACGAGAAACTGGAGGACTCGCTGCTTTACAAGGAAGTCAGCGGCGCGAACTCCCTGGCGTTCAGCATGGACCTGTTCGTCAAGGGCTTCATGCGGGAGGTGTTCCAGCCGATTGGGGACGAGGCGTGGGAAAAGAATGAGTGGTGACGACCGCTCGATAGCCTTGAAAAAAATGCATCCAACAACTTAGAGCAAAAAAATGGTTAATTCGATTGGCTCAGGGACTGAAAACTTTCGCACCTTTTTAGACAGTGCTACGTCATCTTCAACTGCGCAGAAGGGTAGCTCCCTGATTGATGCGCTTGATCTTGCGGGGATGGATGTTCAAGTCAAGAGGCTGGGAACGAGGCGGCAAACTTTAGCGACGTTGACGCATCTGGCTCCGATATCGGGGCAATTGGATCGCTGCATTAGTGAATTCGGCGAATCAGGGCGGCGGCAGGTAGATGATGTGCTTCTCTATCTCGATGGTGGGAAAAACACCGGGACAAATGAAATATTGTCTGAAGCCGCGTTGAGGGGCGCGAGTACCCGCGAAGATCGAATCTTGGCGGTTTTTGAGGTATGCAAAGATTTTCTAACGGGGACTAACCTGCTGAACGCTGCCGCGCGCACCGGGGGGATCGTCGCTATGACTACCATCGCGCGCGAGGCCTTCGCATTTTACGCGGCACAATTCACCAGTACGACCGACTTCGGCGAAATGGGCCCCGAATTGGTTGTGGTCGCTGAAGTCCTCGTCGTTGCGGGATTGAGTGTGTTGGGAGCTGTTCTCGATTGGCGTGCGAATACGGACAATACCTATACGCGGCTTGGACGGGTGTGCATGGCCAGCATCGTAGCCGGTGGGCTGCTTTTCGCCGCACTTACCGGTGGGTTGGAGGGTTTGGTACCTAACGCGAGCAAAACAATTCTCTATTGCGCGCTTCGAGAAGCATTCCAATCCGTTTTTTTTCTGAAGGATAACGCAGGTGGATCGACTATCAAGTCGACCGGGGCAAGCATGGCGTCGTATGGAATGTGCCAGCTTGTACTGGCAGAAGTGAGTGCCTTTGTGCCACTCAGTGGTTCGGGGCGGTTTTCTGCGGGGCTCGGCCACAGTGTGGTCGCAGACTTGATCCAGGGCGTATTGAATGGCTCAGGAGAGACTGCTGACAGCGTCATCTCTGTTCTAAGCAGATTTGTCTTTTCTCCGTCATTGGGATTGAGGCCCTCTATGCCGGATCCCGAGTCAGTGGAGCAACGTGCTCGGCAGCTGCGAGCGCAAGTACGTTTGCCGTCGGTGGAACAACTCGCTGATACGGCAACGACCTATTTCCCTACCCGTTCTATGGCGTTTTTAGGGGCTCAGTTTGTGGGGGCTGCGGTGACCTCTCTGTTGGAGAGGACTGATTACAGTGACAACACTCAAGGCCATATTGTGAATGTCTGCGTGGCAATGATGCTGATGCTCATCTACTTTCCCTTCGTCTGGAGCTGTTCACAAGGTACACCCAAGAAGCTGGACGGGAATTCAGAGGCGTAGCGTCGAACTGTAAATGTTCGCAGCGATTTGCAGTGGTCAACTGATTCCGGATACCTCGATAGGTGGAGAATGCATCTATCGAGGTGTCCGGGGAAATTAGACCACTACAATTTCCATTGATCGTTTCATGTCGTCGCTCGCCCCCAACCCTCCACCCGGCTATAATCCCCGCCACTTTTCGCCGCCCTGAGTCCAACCCGCCCATGTACACCCTGGCCCGTCAGCTGTTGTTCAAACTCTCCCCGGAAACCGCCCACGATCTGTCCCTGGACCTGATCGGCGCGGGCGGACGTCTTGGGCTCAACGGCTTGCTGTGCAAGGCCCCGGCGAAGATGCCGGTGAATGTCATGGGCCTGGACTTCCCGAATCCGGTGGGACTGGCTGCCGGCCTGGACAAGAACGGCGCGGCCATCGATGGGTTCGCCCAACTGGGTTTCGGTTTTGTCGAAATCGGCACCATCACGCCGCGTCCGCAGCCGGGCAACCCGAAGCCACGCCTGTTCCGTCTGCCGGAGGCCGAGGCGATCATCAATCGCATGGGCTTCAACAACCTCGGCGTCGACCACCTGCTGGCCCGTGTGGCGGCGGCCAAGTACAAGGGCGTGCTGGGTATCAACATCGGCAAGAACTTCGATACGCCGGTCGAGCGCGCGGTGGATGACTACCTGATCTGCCTGGACAAGGTTTACGCCCACGCCAGCTATGTGACGGTCAACGTCAGTTCGCCGAACACGCCGGGCCTGCGCAGCCTGCAATTCGGTGACTCGCTCAAGCAGCTGCTGGCTGATCTGGCCGAGCGCCGTGCGGAGCTGGCCTTGCGTCACGGCAAGCATGTACCGCTGGCGATCAAGATCGCGCCGGACATGAGCGACGAAGAAACCGCGCAGGTTGCACAAGCGCTGATCGAAACCGGAATGGATGCCGTCATCGCCACCAACACCACCCTGAGCCGCGTAGGCGTCGAAGGCATGGAGCATGGCGACGAGGCCGGTGGTCTGTCTGGCGCACCGGTTCGCGACAAGAGCACCCACACCGTGAAAGTGCTGGCATCGGAGCTGGGTGGTCGCCTGCCGATCATCGCTGCCGGTGGCATTACCGAAGGCAAGCACGCGGCGGAGAAAATCACCGCAGGCGCGAGCCTGGTGCAAATCTATTCGGGCTTCATCTACAAAGGCCCGGCGCTGATTCGTGAATCCGTAGACGCCATCGCAGCACTGCGCTGAGCCTTTGTACTTGTAGGAGCGAGCTTGCTCGCGATGGTCGTTAACGATAACGCGTGCTTTCTGGATACACGCGGTGTTCTCGGGTTCATCGCGAGCGAGCTCGCTCCTACAAGGGGTTGTTCTGGGCCAATAAGCAGGCATAAAAAAGGGCTCCTTAAAAGGAGCCCCTGGGCCGGAGCCCGCCGTCCGGATGGGACGTGCGTGGTTAATTCAGTACAAAATCAGATTGTCGTGTCGGAGTGTTGTGCCCTGTAATTAGCCGACGGCGTGAAGTTCGTTGAGTCTGTGGATTCCCGCAG
>Ga0163161_10001099_pt1 | contig 20435 bp, 12 predicted proteins | sample S45metaG_FD_129847 | JGI IMG/M metagenome (GOLD analysis project Ga0163161, IMG submission 129847) | Switchgrass rhizosphere microbial communities from Kellogg Biological Station, Michigan, USA - S4-5 metaG | ecosystem: Host-associated > Plants > Roots > Rhizosphere > Soil | place: USA... | reverse complement strand
TTGTCGGTTTTTGGCGCCTTGGCGTTGCCGATCACCTGCCTGTAACCGTCGAGCCGCGAGAAGGTTTCACCCTTGAAGTCCGATGCGGTGCTGCCCAGGCTGCCAGCGGCGCGCGCCTGCTCCAGGGGCATGCCGTCCAGGCCGTTGCGCAGGATGAATTCGCCGAAGCAGTTCAGGGCCTGGGGGTTCTTCGCGTCGGTCTGCAAGGTCGCTGCGGTTTGCGCAATGCTCGGGCAGGCGTAGCCGGATTCGGCCTTGTCGCCGTTCCACTGGAACAGCTTAAGCGTCTGGCTGGCGCTGTAGACATAACCCAGGCTGGTGCCCAGTTTGTCCTCGGGGGCCTGGGGCGGCAGTTGCTTGAGGTCCTCGGCGAAGGTGGCGAATTGGCCGCGCAGCAAGTCTTTGTAGAGCAGCACGAATTGCGCGGTCTGGCGTTCCAGCGGATCGCTGGCCTGGGCGATCTGTTGGCGCAGCAGTTCAGGCCCGGCAACATTGCGCAGCAGGATGTAGCGCACCTGCTTGGCACTGATCGGCGAATCGGCGGCGAATACTTTGGCCAACTGGCCGCTGCGCTCGTAGTTCATGGCCAGTGCCAACTCCAACTGGTCGCGTTGCAGCGGCAGTTTTGCCAGTGGCAACAGTTGCAGCCACACGGCCTCGGCGCCTTTCCAGTCTTGCTTGGCTTCCAGGGCCAGGGCGCGCAGGGTCTGCTGGCTGAAGGCGAAGTAGTTCAGGTTCGACGGCACGCTCTGCGGCAACTGCTTCAAGGCGGCGTCCGGTTGATGCTCGATGTACAGCGCACACACGGCCAGCAAGTACTCATAGAGCTCTGGCTCGCCGGCGAACACGGCCTTTTGCTTCTCAAGGTCTGCGCGGCTGATGGCGGGCTGGTTGCCGCCGCGCATCACCATCAGGTCGCTGACGAGCTGGATCATCGGGGTTTTGACCGTATCGCTGTTGACCATCAACAGCTTGAGGTCAGCTTCTTCTACCAGCTCATCCTCAGACACGTTGCGCTGCTCGTCGGTGGCCGTCAGTGCCCAGGCGAACGCGTCGGCGAGCTTGGTGTTGTCGTCGGCGAGCCAGTACACCCGGCGCAGCAGGCCGTGGGCCGAGGCCGCGTATTCGCCCTGTGGATAAGTTTTCAGGTAGGCGTTGAAACCCTGCTCGGCCGTGGCCAATGCGGGCTTATCCACACGGTCCAGGTGCGGTACGCCGTCTTCGTCATAGGTGTCGGCCTGGGCCTGGTTGAGCGCTGTGCGGGCGGTCATGTACAGCGCGGTTTCCTTCAGCCACGGCGATGGGGCGCTGCCGATGCCAGCAAAGCCCTGTGCGGCCTCGGCGAAGCGGCCGCTGTAGAAATCGGCGGCGGCTTGCAAGTAGGTGCGAAACAGTTGGCCGTCGGCTGACTGGATCTGCTGCGGCTCGGCGATCACCGGGCCATCCCAGGTGCAGGTGGTGAGCAGTTGCAGCCGCGCCTTCGCCAGCAACTCGCGCTCGGCCGCCGGCATGTCGGACTTGACCACTTGGCGGATAAACGCCGTGGCGCTGTCATCGTCGTTGCTGCGGCAGCGGCTGCCTTCGCCATTGAGGAACGCTTCGCCGGCGGTTTTGTACGCCTCGCGCTTGATGCCCAGGGGCGTCAGCAGGGTGTCGAGTTCGGCGGTAGGCGAATCGTCCGAGTCGGGCTCAGTCTCGGCGCTGGAGGCAGCGGCCAGGCGATACACCGGGAACGGCACCGGGCCGAACCCCTGGGCCAGGTCATCTTCGCTCAACGCCTTGGGCGCCAACGGCGCGGCCTTTTTGTCGGCCAGCAACAGGCGCAGGTTGGCCCGGCTGTCATTGCCTGGGCTCAGGAACGGCACGTTGTTGCAAGGGTCCAGGCTGTCACGCGAGACACGCCAATCGGGGTAGCACGAATCGTCGGAACTGGCCTGGGCCTGCTGGGAAATACCGGCCAGCAGGGCCAGTGCCACGGGGGAGAGAAAACCGATGCGCATGACGTGTCCTTGATCCTGGGTCCTTGGAGGGCGCCAATCATAACGTGTTCCTACTCAGGCTTCGGTGAAGCCCTACACAAATTGCTGATTTGTCGGGTGGGAATAGTGGCAATTTAATTGTGCTGCCCTAGACTGCGGTCATCTTCAGGGAGAAGCACACGCATGACGCGCCTACGTAAATGGATCTTAAGTTTTTCCTGTGTGTTGGGTGTGGCAACCATGGCCATGGCCGACGATCCGCTGTTGGATCATCCCTCCACGGCGACCGCCGCCGGCACCGACAGCGAAGCCCGTGGTGTATTACGCGCCCGCGACCAGGCGATGCTGGCCAGCGAATTATCCGGGCGCATCGTCGACCTGCCGTTCAGCGAAGGCGAATCCTTCAAGAAGGGTGACACCCTGGCGCGTTTCGATTGTTCGGCCTACCAGGCCCAACTCAATGCGGCTTCAGCGGCCAGCCGCGGTGCCAGTGAAGAGTTGGCGCATAACAAGCAATTGGCCGCGCTGAATTCCGTCGGGCGTTTCGAAGTCGCCCGCGCCGAAGCCAAACTCACCGAAACCCAGGCCCAGTCCCAGGTCTACCAGGTGCAGGTCAAGCGCTGCAGCGTGCTGGCGCCGTATGACGGCCAGGTGGTGCAGCGCAAAGTGCAGCGCTATGAAAGCGTTTCCGCGGGTGCGCCGCTGCTGGAAATCGTCGACAACCGCAGCCTGGAAATCCACCTGCTGGTGCCCTCGCGCTGGATGGGCAAACTCAAGCCCGGCCAGACCTTCAGCTTTATCCCCGACGAAACCGGCCAGGCGTTCATCGCCACGGTCAAACGCCTTGGCGCGCGTATTGATGAAGGCAGCCAGACCCTGCTGCTGGTCGCGAGCCTGCCCAAGGCCGATGGCTTGCTGGCAGGCATGAGCGGCACCGCGCATTTCGAGGCAGCTAAGTGAATGCGCCCATGACGGGTAGCGCCGAGCGTTTCTTTGCCCAGTTCCTTGACCTTGAGCGCCTGGCTCGCGCCGCTCGCACCCTCGATCAATTGGCCTACAGCCTGGTGAACGACGGGCAGGCGCTGTTCGGCTTCCGCCATGCAGCCCTGTTGATCGCCGGCAAAGTGCGTGCGGTGACCGGCGTGAGCATGATCGAGCCGAATGCGCCGTTTGTGGCGTTTGTCGAGCATGCCGTGGCCGAGGTGTTCAAGCAGGGGCGGTCTGCACCTGCGACCGTGTTGCCGATGGAGGCTTTCGGTACCGCAGTGCGTGAGGACTGGCAAAGCCTGTCGGCGCCCCATGTGTTCTGGCTGCCATTGCTCGATCATCACGGCGAGGTGTTCGGCGGCATCTGGCTGGCGCGCGATACGCCCTGGAGCCCACCGGAGCAGGTGTTGCTTGCGCAATTGGGCGATACCTACAGCCACGCCTGGCTGGCCTTGCAGCCACGACGCCCATGGCGCCTGCGGTTTACCCGCAAGCGCCAGGTACTGCTGGCGGCGACAGTGTTGCTGGGGCTGTTGATTCCGGTGCGTCAGTCCGTGCTGGCACCGGCGCAAGTGGTGCCGCTGGGCGGGCGGGTGGTCGCTGCACCGCTGGATGGGGTGATTGCCGAGTTTCTGGTCAAGCCCAACCAGGCGGTGAAAAGCGGCGATCTGTTGGTACGCTTTGAAAGCACCACCCTCAAGGCCCAGGCCGATGTGGCCGAGCGGGCGCTGGGGGTGGCAGAAGCCGAATTGAAGGCCAACGCACAACGGGCGTTCGCCGATGCCGAGTCCAATTCGAAAATCGATTTGCTCGCCGCCCGCGTCGAGCAAAAGCGCGCCGAACGCAACTACGCCGAACAGTTGCTCAAGCGCAGCGAAGTGCGCGCCGAGCGCGATGGCATCGCGGTATTCGCCGATGCCGAGCGCTGGACCGGCAAGCCGATCCAGACCGGCGAGCGGCTGATGGATATCGCCGACCCTGGTCAGGCCGAGCTGCGCATCGAGTTGGCCGTGGGGGACGCCATCGCCCTGGCGACGGACGCCGAGGTGGCGCTGTTTCTCGACAGTGACCCGCTGCAACGCTATGCCGCTCGGGTCGAGCGCGTGGCCTATGAAGCGCAGCCGACGCCGTCCGGGCAGTTGGCCTATCGGGTCGATGCGGCCTTTACTGAATCACCGCCCCCACGCATCGGTCTGCGCGGTACCGCCAAGCTGTTTGGCCAGCGCGCGCCGTTGGCCCTGTACCTGCTGCGTCGCCCTCTGGCCGGGCTGCGCCAGAGCGTGGGCCTGTAATGGGGTTGCCCAGCCTGCGCGCCGACCTGCAACTGACCGTCGCCGCCCCGGCCCTGGACGGCTCGCCACGTTGGACACTGGCCGACCCGCTGCGCGGCCGCTATTTCAAGTTGGGCGCCCAGGCCATGCGCCTGCTGCGTCATTGGACCCTGGGGGATGCGGCCCAAGTGCTGCACGCGGCCAACCGCGAGCCGGGCTTGAAGCTGGGCGAGACGGAGCTCGAAGAGTTGCTGGCGTTCCTGCGCGCGCATGACCTGATCGCCGCGCTGGACCCGCAGCAGCGCGCCAGCTACGTCTTGAAGTCCGCCGCATCACGCCAGAGCCTGTGGCAAAAGGCACTGCACCAATACCTGTTTTTCCGCATTCCATTGTGGCGCCCGGACGCCTTCCTCAATCGTGCCTGGCCGTGGCTGCAGCGGTTTGGCCCGCGCCTGTTGCGCTACGGGTTGCCGGCGACCCTGGGGCTGGGTGTGTTTCTGGTGTCCCGTGACTGGGAGCGGTTCCTGGCGACCTTTCCCCATCTGTTCAGCCTTGGCGGCGCCATCGCGTTTGGCATGGCGTTGTTCTTCGCCAAGCTGTGCCATGAGTTCGGTCATGCCTTCATGGCCAAGCGCGCGGGGTGTCGGGTGCAGAGCATGGGAGTGGCGTTCATGGTGCTGCTGCCGTTGTTCTACACGGATGTGAGTGATGCCTGGCGGGTCAACGACCGCAAGGCACGGCTACTGATCGGTGCCGGTGGGGTCATGGCCGAATTGCTGCTGGCCTGCATCGCATTGCTGGCGTGGTCGTTGTTGCCGGACGGGCCGGCGCGCACCGCTGCATTCATGCTCGCCAGCGCGACGTGGATCACCACGCTGGTGGTCAATCTCAACCCGTTCATGCGGTTTGATGGTTATTTTCTGATCAGCGATCTGTGGGGGGTCGACAACCTGCAAGGACGCGCCTTCGCCCTGTGTCGCTGGCGCCTGCGCGAGGCCTTGTTCGGCTACGGCGAACCGGCTCCGGAGGCGTGGTCGCCCGCCATGCGTCAGCGCCTGTTGTGGTGGGGCTATTTGTCATGGCTGTGGCGCGCCGCATTGTTCTTCGGGATTGCGCTGGCGGTGTACCACTTGTTCTTCAAGCTACTGGGAATCTTCCTGATGTTGGTGGAGTTGGGCTGGTTTATCGTCCTGCCGATTCTCAAGGAAGGTCGTGAGTGGTGGACCCGACGTGAGCAGGCGCATACCCCGCGTGTGCTGATGACGGGCCTGGGGCTGCTGGCGCTGTTGCTGCTGGTGGCGGTGCCTTGGCGCAGCAGCGTTGAGGTGCCGGCGATGCTTGAGGCGGCGCGGGTCACGGCGTTGCATGCGCCGGTGGCGGCGCGGGTCAAGCAGGTGAATGTGGTCGATGGCCAAACCGTGGAGCGGGGCGCGGTGCTGGTGGAGCTGGAGTCGCCGGACATTGATTCGCGGCTGCTGATCGTGCGCCGCGAAATCGACATCCTGCAATTGCAGATGCGTCGCCAGGCCGGGCGCAGCGAAACGGCGGCAGATGTCGGCATTCTGGAGCAACGTCTGGCCGAAGCCGTGGCCGAATACCGTGGCTTGCAGGCCCGGCGTGAGCGACTGCTGCTGCGCGCGCCCGAGGCTGGCCAGGTGCGTGACCTGATGCCGCAACTGGTTGCCGGCCGCTGGGTGTCGACCCGCGACCCACTGGCGCGCCTCGTCGAAGGCGGCACACGCCTGCGCGGTTACCTGGCCGAGGCGGATTTGTGGCGTGTGGCGCCGGGTGCCAGCGGGCGGTTTATCGCCGACGACCCGATGCGCCCGGCGTGGCCGGTGGAACTGCTGGACGTGGATGCCAACGGCGTTGCCGTCCTCGACCAGGAAGCCCTGACCTCGGACCAGCACGGGCCGATTGCCGTACGCCGTGACGAGAGCCGGCGACCGGAGCCGGTGCAGGCGCAGTATGGCGCGCGCCTGAAACTGCTCGAAGACGCGCCGGCGCCCCCCCATCCACTGCGCGGTGTGGTGGTTTTGCAGGGGCGCAGTGAATCATTGCTGGGGGCAGCCTGGCGGCGCATGGCGGCGTTGGGTGTACGCGAAAGTGGTTTTTGATCCAAGGAGATGATCAATGCTGGACAGTTCGTCGTGCGCGGGTTTATCCATGCGCCCTTCACGGCCCACCGATGCGCCGTTTTTGCACAACCTGTACCGCTGCGCGCGGCCGGAACTGCAGTGGGTCGATGCCGATCCCGAGGTGATCGAGCAGATCGTCGCCCAGCAGTATCAGGTTCAGGAGCAGGGGATCGCCGAGCATTTTCCGGGAGCGATGCACTACGTGGTGGAGAAACTCGACACCCCGATCGGCGTGTTGACGGCGGACTTCGGCGCGAATGAAGTGCGCGTGCTCTATCTGGCATTTGTCCCGGCTGCGCGTGGCCAGGGTTTTGGCCGCGCAGTGCTGCAAGGCGTGCAAAAAGCCGCCGCCCAAGTGCGCTGTCCGGTGGCGACGGTGGTGTGGGCCAGCAACCCCGGTGCGCGCCAGCATTACCTGGCGCTGGGGTTTCGCGTCGAGGAAACCGTGCCGGGGGCCGAGCGGCTGGTGTGGTACCCGGGGCTCAGTTGAACACAATGTTGAAATAGCCAAGGTTCGGGTCGCGGCCCAGGGCCGGTTCCCGGGACACGAAAATCCCGTCGACGCTGCCAAGCTCTGGCAGGGCCAGGGCACACAGGCCATCGACGAAGTCCGTGGGCGCCAGGCTGCGCAGCGTGACGTTGAAGGGTGTGCGGGAGTTGTCCGGCAGGCGCGATTGTGGGCGCAGATCGACGGCCTCGATGTGCACGTGCAGCACTCGGCCATCGGGCAGTTGCAGCGGGCAGGACTGATTGATCAGGGGCTGGAAATGTTCGTTGCATACCTGTTGCAGCATGGCGCGTCTCCGGTCGTTGCGGCAGGCACCGGGGCGATTGCCCCGGTGTTGGAGCGGTTTACGGGCGGGGCGGGAAAAGCCCTGTCAGGGCGATGCTGAAATTCAGCGCGAGGTACGGTGCCATTGTTGGCAACGGCTGGTTGCCGCCTGGAACCGTCAAGTTGCCGCCCAGGGTGCTGCTGGCGCCTTTGAGGGCGACGGGTGCGCTGCCGGGATTGTCGGAGTAGATCGCCGCCGAGCCGGGGCCACCCGTGCTGGAGGCGCCGATGTAGGCATTGGTGCTGGTGGGTGTGGTGGCGGCGGCACTGGGCTCGTTGGCCAGGTTGATGGTGGTGGTGACCGTCAGGCCGGTGGTGGGGATCAGTTGGGTCGGAAGGTTGCCGCTCAGGATGTTCGATTTTTCGGTGCCGCCGACTTCACCGATGACCCGTGGCGTCAGGCCGGCACCATTGCCCATATGGATCGGTGCACGGCCTTGCAGGTTGGGTAGGGCAAAAGTGTTCTGGCCGTCACCGCCATAGACCGTGCCCAACAAGGCAAACAGTGCGTTGTTTTGCGCGATCGATACCAATTGGCCGTTGCAATAGGCCCATCCCTGGGGTGCGTAGTTGAACGCGAACATCTGAACCGTACCGAGAAAAACTTCCATGAAAACCTCTCCTGCTAAGTGTCGGATGAGATGCGCCGCGCGATGCAAACCTGGCGCACCGCCCCACAGCCTAGACGCGGGTCTGCACTTCGTCCGCTTTTTGGTCGGCTTTGGGGTAGAGGGAGGATTACACCGGCCGCCGGGGATGCTTCTGGCCTACAATCAGCGCGTTCGAGCACCCGGCCGGGTGCGGGTGTCGATTTCAGAGGGTGGTAATGGGCGTTCCGAGTCGTGATGAAACAACAAGCACCTGTCAGCCTGTCACACCTGCGCACTCTCTTTTTCAATTGCTTCGCGAACCCTGGTTACTGCCGCTCCTGGCGTTGGCCCTGGGGTTGCGCTGCTATGAGTTGACGGCAGCGGCGATCTGGGGCGATGAAGGCTCCAGCCTGCTGCTGGCCCATTACGCGCTGCCTGGCATCTGGTTCCATGCGGCCCACGATGTGCACCCACCCCTGTATTTCATGCTGCTGCACGGCTGGATCGCGGTGTTTGGCGACTCCATCCTGTCGATCCGCCTGCTCAGCGCACTGCCGGGGGTGGCCGCGGTCTTTCTGGGTACCTGGCTGGTGCACCTGATCGCCACGCGCCGGGCCACGTTGCTGGCCTGCCTGCTGCTGGCCTTGCTGCCCACGGCGGTGCGCTACAGCCAGGAAATCCGCATGTATTCACTGCTGGGTGTCTGGCTGTTGGGGGCGACCCTCGCGCTGGTGTATTGGGTGAAGGCGCCGCAGCGTTCGCGTTACCTGGTGGTCTACGCGTTGCTGATGACGGCGGCGTTCTACACCCATTATTTCGCCGCCTTGTGTGTGCTTGCCCACTGGCTGTATGTGGCGCTGCTCGGGCCCGTGCCCGGTGCACGCCAGCGTTTTATCGGTCGTCACGACTGGTGGCTGGCCAACGTCGCGATTGTGCTGCTGTTTGCGCCCTGGCTGCCGGGGCTGATCGACCTGGTACTGCATATGGAGGCGCTGAAGGCCGGCAACGATGTGGGTTGGGAGTTGCCGGTCACCTGGCGTTCACTGCCGTCGATGGTCTGGCAGCTGTTGGCGCTGGATGATGGAGAAACCATGTCGCCGTGGCTGTTGCTCACGTTGCCGACTGTGGTCACGGCGGTACTCGGTTATGTGCTGTGGAACGACCGCAGTCGCTACCGCTTCGCCACGCTGGTGGTGATCTATTGCACCTTGCCGGTGCTGCTGGTGTTTGCGATATCTTTTATTTCGCCGGTATTTATCGACCGCTATTTGACCGCACCCGCCCTGGGCTTGCCGATTGTCCTGGCGTTGGCCATCGACCGCCTGGCCCTGCGCCACAGAGCCTTGGCGGCGGTGCTGTTGGCCGTGGTACTGGGCGCTTCGGCCGTGGGGCTGAAGAATAACTACACGGTCGACCCCGATGATCAATTCAGCAACATGGTCGACTACATGAACCAGCACACCGTGGCCGGTGACCAGATCGTCCTGGGGGATATGTTCTGGTACCTCACTTGGGGTTATTACGATAAAAGCGCAACCGCGCCCCGTCTCTACACCCCACCGACGGCCAAGGGTGTATCGACCCGCCCCAATGCCTACGGCTTCGGTACCTTGATCGAGCCCGATGCCGGGGTTTATCTGGACGATTTGAACGATCTGCCCATTGGCAACGGCCGGGTATGGCTGGTGATGAGCCGGGTGGCCCCTGACGAATTCCCCTCGATTCCGAAGAACTGGCGAGCCATTGACCAGCATGCAGGCGGTGATACCCAGGCAGTTTTATATGAGGTTTGTCATCTCACCTGCACCCGGCCCTGAGGGGCGGTAGCTGTCTTTCGTCGGATATATCGCAAAGCCCCGAAAATAAAGGGCATTTATGCCGAATTAAACCAGTTGATGGCAAAGTAATATTGGCTGGAAATGATTCCTTACGCTACGCTTTGTCCTACAAAGGACTGCTAGTAAAGGTGAAAGGATTGAGCCGTTTTCACTTCATTTCCGGGTTGCCGCGTTCCGGTTCGACCCTGTTGTCCGCCATTCTTTTACAGAATCCGCGTTTTCATGCGGGCATGACCAGCCCGGTCGGTGCGCTGTTTGCCGGTGTACTCGGCCAGTGCAGCGCCGGCAGTGAGTTTGGCGCGGTCATCAACACGGATGTACGACGCCGCCTGCTGGGCGGCTTGTTCGACTCCTATTACGCCGATCAGGCTGAAAAGTCCGTGGTGTTCGACACCAATCGGCAGTGGTCCGCCCGTCTCCCGGCTATTCGCGATTTGTTTCCCCAGGCCAAGGTCATCGCGTGTGTGCGCAACGTTGCCTGGGTCATGGACAGCATCGAGCGGCTGTACCGCGCCAATCCCTTCGAAAATACCAAGCTGTTCAATGATGACGGTGAGCGCAACACCGTTTACAGCCGGGTCGAAACCTTGGCTCAGCGTAATCGCCTGGTGGGGTTTGCCTGGGCGGCACTCAAGGAAGCCTATTACGGCGAGCAGGCCGATTCTTTGCTGATCATCGACTACGACCTGCTGAGCCAGGCGCCTGAGCGTGTGCTGCGCCTGGTCTACGAGTTCATCGGCGAGCCCTGGTTCGAGCACGACTTCGACAACCTGGCCTATGACGCACCGGAATTCGATGACGCGCTGGGCCTGGCGGGTCTGCATAAGGTCAAGCGCAAGGTGGCCTTCGAGACCCGGCGCACGATCCTGCCGCCAGATTTGTTCGAACAGTATTCCAAGCTGTCGTTCTGGCTGGATGGCGCCTCCAGCGCCGCCAATGTGATTCGTATCAAAAACAACCTCGCGAGTCACTGATCGCGATTTTTCCTGAGTTTCAGACGTTCGATCCCGGGTGAGTCTCATGTGGTGGAATAAACAGAAGTCGCGTGGGGCATCGCAGGCAACCGCCGCAGCCCGGTCCCTGGGTTCGCCCATGATCATGTCCCTGGAACCGCGCATGTTGTTCGACGGCGCCGTGGCGGCGACGGTGGCGACGGCGGCTGATAACCACTCGACCGTGGACGCGGCCAAGCCGCCCACCGCAGACCAGCCCACTGCCGCCAAGGACACTCATGGCCAGGCGGATGCCGCCCCGGCGACTGCACCTGTTGCCGTGCCCGGCCAGGGTGTGGTGTTTGTCGACTCGCGGGTCAAGGACTTCGACAGCTTGCTCAAGGGCGTCGCTCCCGGCACTCAGGTTGTGGTGCTGGACGGCAGCAAGGACGGTCTGCAACAGATCGCCGAATACCTGGGCAGCCACCAGGGCGTGAGTACCGTGGAGATCATTGCCCACGGCAATACCGGTGACTTGTGGCTGGGCAGCACCTACCTGTCGGCGGACAACGTGGCGGCGCGCGCCGATGTGCTGGGCCAGATCGGCAAAGACATGAACGTGGGCGGCGATATCCTGATCTACGCCTGCAACACTGCCGAAGGCGAGCGCGGCGTGAGCTTCGTCGATTCCCTGGCGCAGTACACCGGGCGTGACATTGCGGCCTCCACCAACCGCACCGGGCTGGGCGGCGACTGGACGTTGGAAATCGCAACCGGCGCCATCGAAAGCACGCCCCTGCTGTCGCAACAGGTGATGAACGATTACCAGTGGGGCCTGGCGACCTGGACCGCGACCAACGGCAATGATTCGGGGGTCGGCTCTCTGCGCGCGGCGCTGGCGTCCTCGCAGAACGGCGACATCGTGACCTTCAACAACGGCATGACCGTACTGTTGAACAGCCAGTTGTTGGTCACCAAGAACATCACCCTCGACGGCGACCTGAACAATGACGGCGTCGCTGAGGTAACCCTGGACGGGCAGTACAAGACCAGCGTGATCCAGGTCAACAGCGGTACCACCGTGACCTTCGACGGCCTGGTGATTACCCGTGGCCTGATTGCCGGTAACGGTGGCAATGGCGGCAGCGGTACCAGCGCGGGCAACTCGCTGGGCGCGGGGCTCAGCAACTTCGGCGACCTGACGCTGAGAAACGTCAGCGTCACGGCAAACGCGGCTTCCGGTGGCGGTGGCGGTGGCGGTGTCACCGGTGGCGCGGTCGGCGGCGCCGGGGGCGGCGGCGGTGCACTGGGCAACGGCATCGGCGGGCATGGTGGCAGCACCGGCAGTGGTACTGGCAACTACGCCGGCACCGCTGGCTCGGCCAATCAGGGCGGTACGGGAGGCGGGTATAACCTGGTGGTGATGGGCGGCAAGGGTGGCTCGGGCAGCGCCGGCGCGGGCTCGACCAACCCCTACGGCTACTCCAACGGCAGCGCCGGCGGCGCTGCGGCCGTCGGCGGAATATCGATCGGCGGTGGTGGCGGCGGTGCCGGCTGGAACGCCCTCGGCGGCAAGGGCGGTGGTGCTGCGGGCGGTATCTACAACGCCGCTGGCGCCAAATTGACCATCATCGGCAACTCGGCGATTACCGGTAACATCGGTGCCGGCGGCGGTGGTGGCGGTGGCGGCTCCATCAACAGCGGCAGCAACGCCAGCGGCGGCGACGGTGGCCTGGGCGTTGGCGCAATCTGGAACAAGGGTTCGGTACTGATCACGGCGGCCAACTTCGCCAGCCTGGGCGGTAGCGCCAACTCCGGCGCCAGCGGCAATGGCGGCCTGGCCAGTGCGGGTACAGCCGGCAACAAACCGACGGCGGCCAATGGCCTGTTCAACGATATCGGCGGTACGTCGGACAATGCCTATGTGCCGAACCCGACCGCGACCCTCGTGGTTGCAACCCCAGCGCAGCACATCGGCAGTACGTCGCAGGTGACCATTACCTTCAGCGAAGCCGTCAACGGTTTCACCCTGGCTGACCTGACCGCTGCCAACGGCGTTCTCACTAACCTGACCACCAGCGATAACAAGACCTGGACCGCGACCTTCACCCCGAACGCGAACGTCGCCAGCAGTGCCGGCCAGATCACCTTGGACAACACCGGTGTCACCAGCCAGTCGTTGGGTTTGGCAGGCATCGGCACCACCGCGTCCAACAGCTACACCGTCGACACCGAACGCCCGAGCGCGACCATCGTGGTCGACAGTCCGGCGTTGAAAGTCGGTGGTTCGTCCCAGGTGCACATCACGTTCAACGAGGCAGTGAGTGGTTTCAGTCTGTCGGACATGACGGCAACCAACGGCACCCTGAGCAACCTGACCACCAGCGACAACATCCACTGGACCGCCACCCTGACCCCGGCTGCCGGCAACAACAGCAGCGGCAACAGCATCTCCCTGGACAACACGCTCTACACCGATACTGCGAGCAACGCGGGCACTGGCACCAGCACGTCCAACGCCTACGTGATCGATACCGTGCGGCCGACCGCGGGCATTGTGGTGTCCAACACCGCGCTCAACATTGGCGGTTCGTCCCAGGTGACCATCACCTTCAGCGAAACGGTCAACGATCTGGACCTGAGCGACCTGAGCGCATCCAATGGCGTCCTGAGCAACCTGGTCCAGGTCGATGGCACCCACTGGACGGCCGTCCTCACCCCCAACAGTGGGGTTACCCACAGCGGTGACCTGGTCACCCTGAACAACACGTTGATTACCGACGGTGCGGGCAACGCCGGCAGCGGCAGCACCAACTCCAACACCTATGCCGTCGATACCCAGCGCCCGACCGCGACCATCGTGTTCGGCAGCGCCAATCTTGGGATCGGCCAGACCTCCCCGGTCACTATCACCTTCAGCGAAGCCGTGACCGGTTTTACCCTGGCCGACCTGACGGCGAGCAACGGCGTCCTGAGCAACCTGAGCACCAGCGACAGCATTACCTGGACCGCGACCTTTACCCCGACTGCAGCTGTCGTCAGCGCGAGCAACCACATCACCCTGGACAATACCGGGGTCCAGGATGGGGCGGGCAACGCTGGCAGCGGCACCACCACCTCCAACAACATCGCCATCGATGGCGTGCGCCCGACCGCCACCGTGGTGGTCGCCAACGACTCGCTGAACATCGGCGACACCTCGCTGGTAACCATTACCTTCTCGGAAGCCGTGGTCGGATTCAGCAATGCCGACCTGACCATTACCAACGGCACGCTGACGGCAGTGGGCAGCAGCGATGGCGGCATCACCTGGACCGCAACCTTCACGCCGAGCGCGAGCATCACCGACACCAGCAACCTGATCACCCTCGACAACACCGGCTACAGCGACACCGTCGGCAATACCGGCACCGGCTCCACCGACTCCAACAACTACAGCATCGATACCCAGCGGCCGACCGCGACCATCGTCGTCGCCGATCCGACACTGACGGCCGGGGAAACCTCGCTGGTGACCATTACGTTCAGCGAAGCGGTCACCGGCTTCAGCCTGAGCGACCTGAGTACCAGCCACGGTAGCCTGAGCGGCTTGAGCAGCGCTGACGGCATCACCTGGACCGCGACCTTCACGCCAGGTACGAACACCAACAGCGCAACCAATGCCATCACCCTGGCCAATACCGGTATCGCTGACCTTGCCGGCAACGCGGGGGCGGGCAACACCAACTCTGCCAACTTCACCATCGACACCGTGCTGCCCACGGCGAGCATCGTAGTCGCGAGCCCAGCGTTGAATATCGGTGGCACGTCGTTGGTGACCATCACGTTCAGCCAGGCGGTCACCGGTTTCAGCAATGCCGACCTGACCATTACCAACGGCACCCTGAGCGCGGTGGCCAGCAGCGATGGCGGCATCACCTGGACCGCCACCTTCACCCCGAGCACCAATCTTACCGACGCCACCAACCTGATCACCCTGGACAACAGCGGGGTGCAGGCGATGGCGTCGGGCAATGCGGGCAGCGGCACCACCGACTCCAACAACTACGTTATCGACACCCAGCGTCCGACCGCCACCGTGGTGGTGGACAACGAAAACCTGGGCGTCGGTGGCACGTCAACGGTGACCATTACCTTCAACGAAGCGGTGACCGGCTTCGACCTGTCCGACCTGACCGTCGGCAACGGTACCCTGAGCAACCTGAGCACCAGCGACAACATCACCTACACCGCAACCCTGACGGCGCTGGCAGGCATCAACCAGGCCAGCAACCAGATCACCCTGAATAACACCGGCGTGCTCGACACGGCTGGCAACAGCGGCTCCGGCACCACTGACTCCAACAACTATGCGATCGACAGCCAGAGGCCGACCACGACCATCGTGATAGCCGATCCGGTGCTCGCAGCGGGTGAAACCTCCCTGGTGACCATCACCTTCAGCGAGGCGGTGAGCGGTTTCGACAACAGCGACCTGACCGTGCCCAATGGTACGTTGAGCGCGGTGAGCAGCAGCGATGGAGGCATCACCTGGACCGCAACGTTCACGCCGACCAGCAACATCAAGGACACCACCAATATCGTCAGCCTGAACAACGCAGGCTATACGGACCTGGCGGGCAACGCTGGCACCGGCTCCACCCTCTCGGGGAATTTCACCATCGACACGGTACGGCCGACCGCGACGATCGTGGTGGCGGACAACGCCCTGGCGCTGGGCGAAACCTCGACGGTGACCATCACCTTCAGCGAAGCGGTGAGCGGCTTCAGCACCGCCGACCTGACGATCAGCAACGGCACGTTGACGAACCTTGCCAGCGGCGACGGCGGCATCACCTGGACGGCGACCTTTACGCCGACCAGCAACATCACCGACAGCAGCAACCTGATCGTGCTGGACAACACCGGCGTGGCGAATGCCTCGGGCAACGCCGGCATCGGTACTACCGATTCCAACAACTTCAGCATCGACACCCAGCGGCCGACGGCGACCATCGTGGTCAGTAACGACGCCCTGAATGCAGCGGGTTCATCGGTGGTGACCATCACCTTCAGTGAAGCCGTGACCGGCTTCACCCTGGGCGACCTGACAGCCCCCAACGGCACCCTGAGCAACCTGAGCACCCTGGACAACATCACCTGGACCGCAACCCTGACGCCGAACGCCGCGACCACCCATGCCGGCGACGTCATCAGCCTGGACAACAGCCTGGTCAGCGACAGTGCCGGTAATGCCGGTGCGGGGAACACCGTCTCCAATGCGTACAGCGTCGATACCGTGGCGCCGACGGCCAGCATTGTGCTCGGCAGTGCGAGCTTGCTCGTCGGGCAAACCACGACGGTGACCATCACCTTCAGCGAAGCGGTGGCCGGCCTCGACAGCAGCGACCTGAGCGTGCCCAACGGCAGCTTGAGCAGCCTGCTCAGCAGCGACGGCGGCATCACCTGGACCGGGACCTTTACCCCGGACAGCAATGTTCACGACACCACCAACCTGATCAGCCTGAACAACACCGGCTACACTGACCTGGCCGGCAACACCGGCACCGGTACCACCGACTCGGCCAACTTCAGCATCGATACGGTACGTCCGACGGCGACGATCGTGGTGGCGGACACTGCCCTCAAGGCCGGCGAAACCTCGACGGTGACCATCACCTTCAGCGAAGCCGTGAGCGGTTTCAGCAATGCCGACCTGACCCTCAGCAACGGCACACTGACGAACGTCACCTCCAGCGACGGCGGCATCACCTGGACCGCGACACTTACGCCGACCAGCAATATCACCGACACCACTAACGTCATCACCCTGGACAACAGCGGTGTCGTCAACGCCTCCGGCAACGCCGGCAGCGGCACCACAGACTCCAGTAACTACAGCATCGACACCCAGCGCCCAGGCGCGACTATTACGGTGGCCAACGGCCTGTTGGGGATCGGCCAGACCACCACCGTGAGCATCACCTTCAACGAGGCGGTCAGCGGCTTTGACCTGTCGGACCTGAGCGTGGCCAACGGTGTGCTGTCCAACCTGACCACCAGTGACAATATCCACTGGACCGCGACCCTTACCCCCACTGCGGGCATCACCGACGCCACCAACCTGGTGGTACTCGACAACAGCCTGGTCAGCGATGGCGCAGGCAACACCGGGTCGGGCGTGGCCATCTCCAATAACTACGCAATCGACGGCGACCTGCCCACGGCGACTATCTCGGTCGCCAACCCCAACCTGGTTGTCGGCCAGACCACCACCGTGACCTTCACCTTCAGCGAGAAAGTCACGGGCTTCGACCTGAATGACCTCAGCGTCGCCAACGGCACCTTGTCCGACCTGGCCACCAGCGATGGCGGCAAAACCTGGACCGCCACCCTGACACCGACGGCGAATATTACCGACCCGAGCAACTTCATCACCCTCGACACCAGCCTGGTGACTGACCTGGCAGGCAACGCCGGCAGCGGTTATGCCAACTCCAATAACTACGGGGTGAACACCACCGCCCTCACCGGCGACCCGCTGTTTCGCGTCACGGTCCCTACAGTGCCTGTGGATGCGCCGAACGTGCCCTTGCAGCCGATCATTTTTGGCCGGCCGGGCGGCGACCTGGGCTCACCGATTGGCTTCCCGCCGCTGTTTGAACAGCGTGAAATGGGCGCGGGCCTGCCGCCGATCGGCAGTATCTTCATCAACAACGGCGCGTCGTCGCCCAGCTTTATTGCCCAGGTATTCAGCACCGATGGCAGTGGTGACGGCAGTGGCAATGGCTTCCTCGGCTTCGGCGGTGGCGACGGCGGGGTGTTTGGCTCAAGCACGTTGTCGGGCCTGTTCAACCGCGATAACAGTGGCAGCGACTCAGGCTTTAAAGCGTTCGACAGCAAGTCGATCAAGGGCGGCGGTGATCCGGCCCAAGGCCTGCGCGGCGTCTTTGGCGCACCGACCCTAGGCCAGCAATTGCAACAGATCAACGACAGGGAGCATCGCCAGGTGATCGACCTGGCACAGGCACTGCAACAAGTCGGCATCAGCGAAATGCAGGCTTGAACACCACTAATTTCGACGCAGGAACAGGGGCAGTACAAGGATGAATACACGTCATAAGGTGTTCGGCGCCAGCTTGCTGGTGCTGGCGATCAGCGGTTGCGCGGTCACCAGTGAGCCGATTGAGCGCAGTGTCAGTGAGCAACGCGCCCGCAATGATCTGCAAGGCATGTACAAGGATCAGGAACCCCTCAGTGGTCCGCTTACCCTGCACCAGGCCATGGCCCGCGCAGTGAAATACAACCTCGAAGGCCGCCTGAAGGTGATGGAAGAAGCCTTGGCCAAGCGCCAGTCGGACCTGTCCAGCTTTGACATGCTGCCGCGCATGGCGCTGTCCGCCGGTTACGCCGGGCGCAACAACACCAACGCCTCCAGCAGCCAGAGCGTGCGCACTGGCACCCAGTCCCTGGAACCGTCGACCTCCCAGGACCGCGACCGCCGTGTGGCCGACTTGACCATGGTGTGGAACGTCCTCGACTTCGGCGTCAGCTACATCAGTGCCAAACAGCAAGGCGACCAGCGCCTGATCATCCAGGAGCGTCGGCGCAAGGTCATCAACACCATCGTCCAGGACGTGCGCTCGGCCTATTGGCGAGCGGTGGCAGCCGAGCGTCTGCTGACTCAGATCGACAGCCTGATGGTACGGGTCGACCAAGCCCAGACCGACAGCCAGAACATGAGCGAACAGCGTATCGGCGACCCGGTCCAGGCCCTTGGGTACCAGCGCTCGCTGATCGAAGCCACGCGCCAGTTGCAGGAACAGCGCCGCGCCTTGTCCCTGGCCAAGACTGAACTGGCGACCTTGATCAACCTGCCCATGGGCACTGACCTGAAACTCGCCACGCCGGACGATTACGTGGTGCCCCAGCTCAAGGTCAACCTGGCCAGCCTGGAACAGGAAGCCTTGGCCAATCGTCCCGAACTGCGCGAGCAGGACTACCAGACCCGTATCAGCGCCGCCGAAACCCGCAAAGCCATGCTGCGCCTGCTGCCTGGCCTGGAGTTCTCGGCCGGTGGCCACTACGACAGCAACTCGTTCCTGGTGGACAATCGCTGGGCCGACTACGGCGCCAAGATCACCTGGAACCTGTTCAACGTGATCTCCGCCCCGGCCGCCATCGACGTCGCCAAAGCCGGTGAAGAAGTCGCCACCGCTCGGCGCCAGGCCATGTCCATCGCGGTACTGGCGCAGGTCTATGTGGCCAACGCGAACTTCCAGGATGCCGTACGCCAGTTCAAGACCAACGAACAACTGGCCAATATCGACGGGCAAATCCTCACTCAACTGCGCAACCGCCACCAGGCGGCGGGCCTGGGCGAACTCGACCTGATCCAGGGCGAGCTCAACACCCTGCAAGCCGACCTGCGCCGCGACCTGGCCTACGCCGACCTGCGCAACGCCTACGGCCAGATCTTCGCCAGCGCCGGGCTCGACCCGCTGCCGGAACAACTGGACTCCGACCGCGTACAGACCATCGCCACGGCGCTGGCCAGCCGTGAGTCAGCCTGGGCCGCCGGCAACATTGTTACCGCTCCAGTGCCGCGTGCCGTCGCCCAATAACCTGGTGGCGGCGCTGCGGGTGGACAACGGGCAGATCGTGATCATTGGTTCGCCCTACGAGCCACCCCCTCCCGCTGCGCTGGTACTGGACACCGGTGCGCTGTCGGCACCGCAGAGTGTCGAGCGATTGTTGGCCTGGCTGGCGCCTGAACTAGACTCTGGGAAATCCTCTTCTTAGGAGCCCGCCATGCAATCGCCCGTGCACAGCTTGCCGTCACTGTTCAAACAGCTTGGACTGCCGGATGACCCGGTCAGTATTGATCAGTTTGTGACCACCCACTCGCCACTCAAGCCGGATCTTAAATTGGCAGATGCGTTTTTCTGGACAGACAGCCAGAAAACGTTTTTGCGCGAGGAAATTTTGGACGATGCCGATTGGGCGGAAGTGGTGGATGAGTTGAATCTGATGTTGCGGGGTGGGCGAGGGGTGTAAAAAAATCTTTTGAAAATTGTGTTTTTGTAAAAAAAAAGGTGAGGAGTAAAAAAAATCTGGGTTTTGATCGCCTGAGTAATTTTTTCTGAGGTCGCGCGATGGCCTGGACATTTTGGACCAAAACCAGCGCCGCCTGGATGGCCAGGCCGCACAGCAATCCTGAAGCCGACACCGATCCGATTGTGGGAGGGGGCTTGTCCTAATACCAGTCAGTGAAGGCTTTTTGTAGGAGCGAGCTTGCTCGCGAAAAACTCATAGGCGCCGCGTTCATTCAGGAAGCCCGCGTTATCGTTGGCGTTTTTCGCGAGCAAGCTCGCTCCTACAGGAGGCGATGTACGCTTAACTGACTGTCCTTAGGGCAAGCCCCTCCCACATTCGTCCTGCGGTGTTGCCACTGAATCGTTCCATCCATCGCTAAATTGTTTCAAAACTTGACGCAATTCGATCCCTCGGCCATATTGATAGTTAGCAAACTAACTGTATGCGAACTATCCAGTGCCTCAATCCCTCGAACAACTCCAGATGAACCTCAGCAGCAGCATGGTGGTGGGCGCCCGTAACTGGCGCAAAATCTGCCAGAGCACGCTGGTCAGCTATGGCATCTCCGAAGCCTGCGCCGTGCCGCTGTTGATGATCGGCCGCTTGGGCGACGGGGTGCACCAGGTCAAAGTGGCCCAGGCCTCCGGGATGGAAAGCCCGTCCCTGGTGCGCCTGCTCGACCGGCTGTGCCATGACGGCTATGTGTGCCGTACCGAAGACATCCACGACCGCCGCGCCAAGGCCCTGAGCCTCACCGAGCGTGGTCGCGAGTTGGTGCAGGCGGTGGAGGTGC
>Ga0163161_10001095_pt1 | contig 20487 bp, 45 predicted proteins | sample S45metaG_FD_129847 | JGI IMG/M metagenome (GOLD analysis project Ga0163161, IMG submission 129847) | Switchgrass rhizosphere microbial communities from Kellogg Biological Station, Michigan, USA - S4-5 metaG | ecosystem: Host-associated > Plants > Roots > Rhizosphere > Soil | place: USA... | reverse complement strand
TTCATCGTTGAGCATCATTCGTCCTTCTTCAAAATCTTCTCAGGCGGCATGCCAGAGGCAGAGTCGTACACGAGCGTTCCGTTCTCCCAAACGCGGCGAGTGGTGATCGATTGACCATCGCCCACAACCTCGAAACGGTAGGGGCAATGCCGCCAGACCATTGGGGGAAGGAGCGCGGTTCCCCAGACCTGCAGGGCCGAGGCAGGCGCAGCAATCGCCGCCAGCGGAGCCAGAGGCAGGCCCAGAGCGGCGGCGAGTAGGTTGCGGCGGTTCATAGGTCCCTTCGGTTGATTTCTTCGGCCACGCGCAGGGCAGCTGCGACTCGCGCATCCTTTTGCGCTTCGGTCATCCGCGGCTTCCATGGAGAGCCGTCGAAGTTGTGGATGACGCCAGCCTTGACTTGCACCAGACCCTCTGCGCCCATGTCATACCAGCCGTCAGGGATCGGCTTCGCCACAGGCGCCGACTGCGGAGCAACGTAGACCTCCGGCACATCGCGCCAGTCTCGGGTTCCATGGTTGCTCTGCCAAAGCTGCTGCAACCGCAGGGAGGAACCTTCTTGGGAGCACCAGCGAAGCTCAGCCGTGGCCTTGAAAGTTTCCGTAAATCCGTACTGGAAATTGAGCACGTTGCAGAACTTGTCTTGAGCGTCCATCAGATCGACTCCAGTTCGATGAACACATCACCGAGGGCGAACACGCGGCGGCGGTCGACGTATGTCGTCACCTCAATCTGGCGAACATCAACGCCGATCGGGCACATGCCGGTCTGTTCCCGCAGCGCCTGCAGACGGGCGCGAATGTCGGCTTCTGCGGCACGCTTGGCAGCGCGGATTTCGTCGATGGTCATTCCGCCACCTCCACAGCAGCAAACCCGTCCTTCAGCAGCGAAGCCTCTCGCCTGGCTGCGCGGAGTGCGTTGGCCTTCGTGTGAAATGCCTCTTGCGAGCCGCCGACGATCTGGCCGTTGAGCCCCGACAGGCAGCGCCAGCGCCAAACTGGGCGGTAGGGCTCGAATGTCCGCTTGTCATTCGGCGCACGTTCATGTTGCGTGTACACCTGGAAAATGCGCTTGGGCTTCATTCGGCTTTCTCCTTGAGTTGCTTGGTCTTGGCCATCGCTTCAGCGCGAATAGCCTTGAGGTCGTCGACCGAGTTGTGGCGAGGCTGGTTGTCGGCTTCGATGGCCGCGACGAACTCGGGGCCATACCTGCCGATCAGCCCGATGCGCATGTCGATGCCGTTCCCGTGGCGATGCAGGTTGCATTGCACGCATTGGCCGTGAATATTGCGGGGGTCGAGCGCCAGGTTCTTGGCGGCGCCGCGGCTGCGGTAGTGGCCGGCCTGGAATGTCGGGCTCCATGGCGCACCGCATGAAATGCAGGGCTCGCCAGCATCCCGAGCCCGAACCATGGCGTTGACGGCCTTCTGTGCGTCGGCGTGGTGCTCGCTCCAGGTCTTGGCCTTTTCCTTCCGCGCCCTGAACTGCTCCCGCTCAAGCCGGTTCTTGATCTTGGCCTCGGCCTTTTCCTTGGCCTCCCGCTTGATGCGGGCGCGCTCCAAGCCGCACATAGGGCTGCAGACGATCTGCATCTGCTTGACCGGCATGAAGCGGGTCTTGCAATGGCGGCAGGCCTTGGGCTTGAGGGAGGTGGTCAGCATCAGGCGACCGCCTTTCGCAACCAGTCCGCGTGATCTCCGCATGTGCGGCGGTAAACGCCATCACTCCCCGGGCCGCCACAGGTTGCGCCATTGAGGCAGCCTTCGATCTCGCACAGTTCGATGAACCCTTCCACCGATTTACAGGACGGGCAGCCGATCAGTTCGTCGTCTGCGTCAAATGGATTGGGCGCGCGTAGAAGTTTCGATTCGACCGAAACGACCAGGCAGAACTCGCATCGCCACTTGCGATCCTTCGTCATGGCGCGTCACCCCACGACTTAGGCGCCTTGAAGCGCACGCCCTGCTCCACCCCAAAGGCCTCAAGCCATGTGATGAAGGCGGCGGCCAACTTCACCGACAGGTCGCGCGTCTGGTTTCCCATGAGCACCACTTCGCCGCGAAGCCCGCGGCCCATGCGCAGGTCGCCGAGCTTTGCCCATTCGTCCTTCAGGTCTGGCATGCCGAGCGTGTCGATGCGGAATGCGCTCAGCAGGATGCGTTTGGCATCGTCCTTGTCTTCGAGCTCGCCGCCGATGTGCGCCGCGATCTGACCGATCAGTCCGTGGAACACGGCGCTCTGGGCGTCCCTGCGGGTTTCGCGGCGGATCGACAGCAGCAGGCGGTGGCCGGCCATGGTGTCCGGCTTGACGACTTCGCGGTACTGGGCTTCCCAGACCTGTGTCGCCTGCACGGGGTTGATCAGCGGGAATGCGGTCATGACTTCCCCCAAGCACGATGCCAAGCCCACCATCCAGCCGTCCAGCTGGCATGCGGGCACGATTCCTTGTCCTTGCCAGCAGCCTTCGCTTCCTTGACCTGCTCGCCAACGATGTGGTCGATGTCAGGACGCCACTCGTTCACGTTGGCGGTTCGGTACATGGCGGCTCCGGGGTAGATTTCTTCGAGCGCGCGAGCATTGCTGCTTCGAGCATCGATGGCAGTTCCGCCAGTTCCGGGCGCTTCGCCAGTTCCTTGGCTCGGTGCCAGCAGTGGGCTTTGAACGCCTCCGTGAATGGCGGCTCCATCAGCCACAGGAGGTGCGTCAGGTGATCGTCGATGGTCATGGCTCATGCTCGCGCTCCCAAGCCTGCGAACGGGCTGCTGTAGTCGCGCCATCCGCCCTCACCGCGGCGCAGACGGTCAATGCTGGTGATCGCAACACCGTATTGCTCTGCCAGTTCACGGCGGCTTCCCTTGGTGCCGCGGATGAGCGCGACGTCTTCAGCCGTCAGCTTATTCTTCTGGTTGTCCCTTCGGTAGATGGAAAGTTTCACGGCAGCCAAGGTAGGGTTGCGCTGCGAAGCCCATGCCTGCGCGACTTCAGTGCGTGTCCAGGCGATTACATGGTCTTCATTGAGGCACGCTTTGTTGAGGCAGGTGACCGATGCAACGCGGTTCGACGGGAAAGGTGCGCCGCGCTTCTGTGACCAGATGATCTTCCGCGCCGACAGGTTCTTTGCGCCAATCTGAATCAGCGGACCTCCGCCGCTTTTGAACACCGCGCCAGGCCATAGGAGGCAGTCGCCATCTTCCGTACAGCGCGCACGGATCTTGTTCGCCAGGTATGCGCCGTCCATCTCAATCCTCCGGGTGCAGGTAGAGGGACAGCGGCTCGTCATTCGCGGCAGCCACGTACTGCATCGAGTCCTTGTGGAACCACAGGCCGATCTTCCCTTCCCACTCGCCGTGACGCTGCTTGTCGCAGATCAGCAGCGCGTCGGGCTCGCCTTCGCTGACTTGCTTCCCGTCCTCGCGGGCCTTTTCCTTGACCTTGTTGCGCCACACGCTGATCACGTTGTCCACCTGGTCGGTGATCGCGCCCGAGCCCTTGTAGTCGTACTTCGTGGGCTTGTGGTCCTCGTTCGCTGGCTTCTTGATGTGGTGCACGAGGTGAATGTGGATGCCGTAATCACGGGCGATGGCCGTGAGCTCGTCAACAAGGCGCTTCTGGCCGTTGTAGTCGTCCTCGTCGGCAACGCACTTCATGAGGCTGTCCACGAAGAAGTGCGTGATGCCCTTTTCCTTGGCGCAGTAGCGAACCACGGCGCATACCTGGGCGGCCGTCACGGTGCCCTGTTGGTCGTACAGCCATAGGCGGCCGGTCGTCCAGTCGCGGAACTGCTCGTACAGGTCGATCATCCGCTTCTGTGCTTCTTCGTGGCCTCGGAAGGCGGGATGGTCGGGGTTCTCGCCGGACCACTGCCGGCCCATGCGCTCGAGCGTCTTCATGGGCTTCATCTCGAAGCTGGCGATGCAGACCTTTTGCGACTGCGAGCACAGCGATAGAGCCACCTGGCCGGTGACAAGGCTCTTACCCTGCCCGTTGGCGCCACCCCAGATGGTCACTTCACCCGGGCGGAACTGCACCAGCTGATGGGTCTTGCGCCACGGCATGACGCAGCGCGGCTGCGTGACTGGCGATTTGATGCGGGCAATCAGTTCTTCGACCCACAGCGCCGCAGGCTTGACCTTCTGCTTGTGGTCGGTTTCCTTCTCGTAGCGCTCGAAGTCGATTTCGTCTTCGGTGATGATTTCGGCCATGTCAGATCCCGTGGGTAAGTAGTTCGATGCCTTGCGGCGTGTAGATCGAGGTGATGACGCGCTTGGCTTCGGAGTCGATCAGCGCGGCATGGATGCGTCGGGCTCGGACTCCGCCGCGGTCGCCGGCAACGTGCACCTCCAAGCCGATGCAACACCGGAAGTCCAGCGCTTCCGGGATGTCGCCGGCCGCGATAGACAGCACGGCATGGCGCTGCATGTCGGTGTAGTTCGGCTCTTCGCTCCAGTCGCGGGCGCGCACATCGTCGCCATCGGTGACCCAGACGCAGCGCGGCACACGGCGAGCGCGGCGAAGGGCTTGCAGGGCTTCGTGGCCGGTCATACGAACGACTCCTGCCGCTGGCCGCCGCCGACCTTTGGGGCGCGGTCTTGGGCCTTGTTGAGCCAGTTCGTCAGGAACCTGGCGTAGTTCGATTTTTGGTTCTTCGGGTTTGCCGTGAGCCAGACGGATGCCTTTGCAAGCTCGCCGGCCACGTCGACCGCGGGATATGCCTTGACCCATTGGCTTTGCAGAAGGTCCGGTACGGACCACTCGCCAGATGCGGCTTCGAACCGAACATCGTTCGGCTTCGATGCACCCAACCCCTTACCCATACCCTTACCCGAGCCGCCATCTGCTGACGGTTGACCGTCATCTGTCGGACAACCGTCAGACAATTGATCGGCAGACGGTGCCGGGTACTTGCCGTTTGACCGCACACGCTGGTCCCACTTCGATATTTGCAGGTACGGGCTGCCGGCAACGACATAGCGGACGATCAGCCGAGCGGTGGCAAGCTCTGCCAGCCATCCTTCGATCTTGGACGCCATGTTGGACTGCTCCTTAAGCGGGAAGCACCGCGACCGCACAATGGCGGTTCTCGCGTCCATACGGCCAAGATCGTCAGCGACGACAAGTAGGCGGTAAAAGCAAATCTCGGCGCCTTCGCTCAGACCGTTGATCAGGTCCGAGTCGACGATGCCTTCCTTGAGAAGCCGGTTAGGCACTTAGATTGCCTCCCAGACACGAAACCCGTTGTGCACGGCGCCAGTGGTGCGGATGAGGCCCTTGGACTGCATCTCGTGCAGGCGGCGATCGATTTGCACCACAGAGAGGGCGGTGAAGCGGGAGATGTGCTCGGGAGAGCCGGCGCCTTCATTGCGCAGCACGGCCAGGATGCGGCCGGCGTGGCTCGATGCGAACTGGCTTGAGCGGTCCGCAGCCATGTGCGAGGTAACTGGGTCGGTTGCTCGAGCGCGCGGGATGGATTGGATGTGCATCAGATGCCACCTTTCTTGAGCGCATGACGGCGATGCATGTCAGCAATCCCCTGCTCCCTGCTTGGGATGGAGATACCGCGGCTGTAGGGGGTTACCAAGCCTTTGGTGGTATAGAGCTTGGAAGGCTTGCAGGCGGGGATTCCGACTGCGCGGGCGATGGTCGGGAAGGGAGGCGGGGTCTGATGCATGAAATCCGCTGTGTCGTCGACTGCAGCGGCCATGTCTTCGGTAATGGCGCGGTTCATGCGGCGGCCTTCCAGAGCCACGTTTCAGGATGGCCCGTGATGTCGTGCAAATATTTGCCGTCTTCCTTGGACGGGCTGACCCACTTTGCGAGAAAGTCGAACTCACCCCGGCTCTCGACACGCCACACGGCGCCTTCGACGGGATCGAGTGCACCGTGGCCGCTGGTGGCGATCAGTTCCTTGACGGCTTCGACGCCGATCGGGGGACCATCAGAGAGCACGCGCGGCGTGGTGATGCCGAACGCTTTGCACCGGGAAGCGACTTCATCCCACGGCAGCCGCTTTTTCCCGACGGCAAGGGAGAACGCGACAAACGGATCATGCGGAAGCTGGTACATCGTGCCGTGAGCCAGCACCAGCCACTCGCCATTGACCATCTCGCCTTCGTTCAGCATCACGCCGAACAGGTCCTTGCGCCCTTCCACCCACCAGCCGAAGTAATGGTGCTGCGGGTATGGCGAGGTGATGGCGGCATAGCCAGCGCGCGTCAGAGCGACGATGCGGCCATCGATCTTGGCTACAGCGACATTGGAGCCGTCGAGCTTCTCGGTCACGATCACGCGATCGTGCTTGTCGCGCGCCTTCTCTTCGCAGATCACGCGCTGGCCTTCGTGGCAGTGGTGATCGCCGGGGCCCACGCGGCTACCGGGAAGGTGTGGCGTGGAGCCGTAGGCTTTGCCGCCGAGCGGCTTGATGTTCTTGACCGGGGCCGGCTGACCGATGAGTTCGCTGGTCATGCCACTGCCCTCACATGAGCCGGCTTGCCAGCGGCGTTGGCAGCGCGGATGTTCTGTTCATGGCGCTGCAGCGCTGCATAGGCCTCGTGCACTTCCTTGAGCTGGCGTGCGGCCTCGTTGTCCGACATCGATTGGTTGCCCGACTCGAGCGACATCGTGACGACATCCGACATTTCGCGGATCACGTCACTGGTGCTGCGCTGCATGCTCACGGGCTCGGTCATTTCGCGCACGGGCAATTCGAGCATTCGGCCGGCGCTGCCGCAGACGGTGTTCACGTAGGCGTAGCAATGGGGCGACTTGGCATCCATGCAGATCTCGGAGATCTGGTGTGCGCGGATCACGCCCAACTTGTGGGAAGCGCTGCCGGAAAGTTCTTTGCGCAGAACCTCGCATTCGCCCTTCGGGTCAAGTTCAAGGCCCAAGCGGACCGCCATCACAGGACGACCGCCGGGGAAGTGGTCGACCATGAGGCGAAGGGCATCGAGAGAGTTCATGTCCGGTCTCCAATTTTTTGGACGTTGATGCAGATCAAGGTGTCAACGAGACTTGTCTGCATGGAAACGAAACAACCCCCAGCCCATTGGTCAGCCACTCCGGTAGAGGTGGACCCTTTGGTGTTCATGGCTTCGGTGCTGGCGGGGATTGCTGAGGGGGAAGCGGTACGCCGGTCAGGCGGCGACGGAAGCAAGGTCAGGCCAGTGCTTCTGCCAGTCGTGCGGGCGAAGTTCTTTGCGGGTGATCTGGCCCTTGAAGTGGTCTTCAAGGGTTCGGCAGTGGTACGGGGGGAAAGGGTTGAGCCCGTTCGTCCACGGCCAGACGTTGCGACGGTCCTCGTAGCCCAGAATGCGGGCTACTTCCGCGTGGCTGTTTCCCGCCAGCTTCAGGACTTTTCGGTTGGCCATGACTTTTTTCATGCGTCCAGTCTAAACACCTTAGACCGCTATGTCAAATCTGTTTAGACCCGCGACAAAAGCAAGGGCGTACTGTCATGTCATGCGTGATAAAGCCAAGGAACCTAAGCCCAAGAAGCCGAAGGAGCCGGTAGATCCGGTCAGGGCCGGCTTTGGAATGCGCCTTGCCTCTGCTCGGGAGGGCAAGGGCATGACGCAGGATCAGGTAGCCGAAAGGTTCGACATCAACAAGGCCACGGTGTCGGCTTGGGAGACTGGGAGAGGGGTTCCGGACGCGCTGCGGTTGCGCGCCCTGGCCAAGCTCTACGACGTGAGCGCCGATAGCCTGCTATGGGAAGACTCGCTCTCCCCTGACGCCATGAAGTTCGCGGCGGACTTCGACAGCCTGAACGAAACCCAGAAGAGAACGCTCTACGCGATCTGGGAAGCCTACATCCGGGAAAGCGCCACAGACGCCGAGGTCGAAGACCGCATGGCGGTTACGAAGACGCTGAAACCCACCAAGTACACATCCAAGGTCACAGACCTGTTCCATCCCGCCGAACGGAAAGAGTCAGAGGCAGAGAGCAAGGGAGATTGAAATGGCAGCGGAGCTCGTTCCTGACAACATCAGCCGCGACGTCGTGGAGGCGCTCGAGACTCTGCTGGACCTAGCCAAGCAGGGGGAAATCACAGGCATCGCCTTCGCCTGCACGATGAAGCGGATGCGGTACATCACAAACGTGGCGGGGTATTGCCACCGCCATCCTACGTATGCCCGCGGCATGGTCGCCTTTTTGTCAGACCAGCTGGCCGGCCTGGTGCACCGGCGAGAGCCTGACGAAACCCGATAGAAACGAAAAAGCCGCCCGAAGGCGGCCTCTGCTGGTGGCGCGCGGAGCTTAGTCGCGGCACGAACCGGGCAGGTACTTGGAAGGCAGCGGGTTCGTGCCAGCAGCGCCGCACTTCCATGCAGCGATGTTCTTGGCGCCGTCGGTTGTTCCGACAACAGCGGTCGTAGCGGCAGCGTCGGTGAACGGTGCGAGGCGGATCGTGTTGGCAGTGTTGGAAGTAGCGCCGCCCAGGTTGGCGGCGTTGCCCACAACGGTAATCACGCCGTTTGCGTCGACGGCCATCGAGGTCACGTACTTGCTGGCGGTGGTCGAGCATGCATCGGGGAGCTTGGCGCTCACGTCAGGAGCGGTTGCAGCTTGCACGGTTTCGGTAACCGACGTGCGGCAAGACGAAGCAGCCAGGACCATTTCCGAAACCTTGGCGCGGACCGTGTAGTCCTGATAAGCCGGCAGAGCCACGGCAGCCAAGATGCCGATGATCGCGACAACGATCATCAACTCGATGAGGGTGAAGCCAGCTTGTGCGCGGCTGCGGATGGTACGAACGTTCATGGAGATTCCTCGGTTGGGTTTGGATTCACCGGAGGAATCCCCCGGCGCGTCTTCCCTTCCGCATGTCCCGTGCCACCTTGATACCTGTAAAAAAGTGTTCGTTTCTACCCTGCACACTGACAACCAATGTCATCTAGTAACAATATTGTCAGGACGGCGCGACATTCGCTGTCAGGCAAGGATCATGGCGCCGACTTCGGCCGCGAGCCAAGCGCGCGCCGCCGCCTCGCAGATGGTGGCGCCCCAGCAGGCGATCGGCTCATGCGCGCAGCGCGCGACCCATCCATCAGCCTTTCTCATCTCGCCATCGAAGGCCTGCCCGGCAGGCAGGCTGTACAGGTGCATTCCCTTCGCGCGCATGAGCGGCTCCATCAAAGCCAGGTCGCTGCTGAAATTCGGGATGGGGGACTGCCCTACTCCTGCTTCGTACATCACCGGACCGTCGACCGTGACCTCGACTGGCATTTCCTGCACCTTGGCAATCCAGAAATCCAGCATCACGCCCGAGAGCTCCGACGGCCTGGGGAAGCGCGGTCGGTCCTCGGTCGGGAGCAAGTCTCCGACGAGCTGGTCTATGCCGACTCCGAAGGTCCGCGCCAAGGCCCGCAGATCGGATGCACCAGGCTCTCCCTCTCCGCCTTCCCAGCGAATCAGCGTCCGCAGGTTGATCCCCGAGAGCAGCGCGACATGCTTTTGCGACATGAAGCGCTCGGTCCGGAGCCTGTGCAAGTTTGGGGCGAAGGTTTCATCCATCCGCCAAGGATAACGGGTGCGAAAATGGCAAGATGCGCCCCAACAAAAAGGACTCGGCCATGCGCACCCAGGCACTACTTCTGATCGCTTGCGCCCTTGTTGGCGGCTGCCAGGAAACGAACCACGAGAAGAGCGACTTCGGCGCGGCCAATGTCGCTCGACTGTTCGTCACCGCCAATGAAAAATGCTCTGCCGCCGGGGCGCCCGACCTTCTGAATTGCGCCGAGCTTCCCGCGCCGAACGAAGCGCGAACCGCAGCGAAGACCGCCGACTACGCCTATCAGGCGTTCGTCATCGGGTGCCACGAAGCCATCGGCCGAGATCAGTGCAACGGCCTCATGGAACTGGCCTATGCACAGGCAAGCGCGGCCCAACGAGAGACGACGGTATCGGCACAGGCGCCCGAGCCGGCTCGACCAGCTGCGCCATAAACCTGCATTGCGCGCGCCCTTCCTCCGGGCAGACGTCGAAGCGCACCACACTAGACCCCATTAGCCCACTGCCGCAGCCCTGCCCGTACAGGATCTGAGTCGGGGACGCTCCGTAGAGCATGCAGAGATTGCCGAGTAGTACGGCATCTATGGGAGAGCGCCCGGTCTCCCAATTGGCAACGGTCTGCTGAGAAACACCCACCTCACTTGCGACGTCCTCCTGGCTGAGACGTATCGCGCGCCTGGCAACCCGCAGCCGCCCGCCAATCAACTTCCGGCGTTCGGTGTCCTTCATTTGTCCGCATGTTCTATCACAGCGACTTACAAACGCACACATCCACTACGGAAATATGGCTACCACAAGCGTGGGTTGTACAAGCTGACTGCGTACTGATGAGCGCCCACACAACGTAGCGTTGTAGATGCCGCTTCTTTAGGCAGATACGCCCCGTGGTTGTGGGCGACTCAAATTTATTTTGATTTATGTCAAAACACCTTTGACTTGCTAGTCAAATCTCTTTAGACTTCTCTCCACGCGCTGCACATCACGCAGCTCACTGGAGATGAATATGTCGACCCGCGAACACAGCAAGAAGCCCAGCAACACGAAGAGCGGCCCCGGTCGCTATCACAGCCAGGGTGACGGCAAGCACCTCGAGCTCTCGCTCAAGCAGCGCCGCGCTGGCATGTACGCCAAGGGCCTGCGCAACTGGATCACGCAGAAGCAAGCCGCAGCGCTCGTCTCCGCGACTCCCCGCTCTCAAAACATCAGCGGTGCCGCATGACCGCCCGCACCGAAGAAGCGAAGCACGAGCTCTCTGCGCGTCGGGTGGGGGTGGCATGAGAGGGCTCGCTGCTATCGGGCTCGACCGCTGCAAGAGCCGCGAAAACCTCGGCGGCGTGCTGCGCGCTGCCGGTTGCTACGGCGCCGATCTGGTGGTGCTTTCAGGCAGCCGCATGGGCCGCTATGCCACCGACACGATGCGTGCCTACAAGCACATGCCCTGCATCGAGGCTGACGATTTGCTGGCGACTGTCCCCTACGGGGCGGAGCCCATCGTCGTTGAGTTGACCGAGCGCTCACGCTCCATTGTCGGCTTCGTTCACCCCGAATCCGCGTTCTACATCTTCGGGCCGGAAGACGGAAGCGTGTCGGATCAGATCCTAGACCGCGTTTCTCGTGTGATCCAGATTCCGACGACGCACTGCATGAATCTGGCCGCAACGGTGAACGTTGTGCTGTACGACCGCATGGCAAAGCGAGGTGCTGCATGACCTCCCCCCGCCACACCGAAGGCGCGACCTCTCCGACTTGGGAGAGCGTGTATCGCCGCATGCGCAATGTCGCGGCTGGCTACTCCAACTACTGCGAAGAAAGCGGCAGCACTCGAAAGCTTGAGCGCGAGTTTGAGCAGATCGACGACGACGCTCGCAGCATTGCCCGTACCGCCCTCGTCTCCGCTATCCCACCTGAATCCGCAGCGGAGGTTAAAGCAGACGCTGGCGCTATCACAGGCGGATTGGGTGAGGTGACGGACGAACAGATCCGCGCATCAGCTTACGAACACTGCTTCAAAGCTTCAGAGATGGCGACAGTGGGCGAACAACTTTACTTGTTTGATCTTGCCCGGATTAAGCGTCTTTGCGCCGCTCTCACCCCTCCTGCCCCCAATCAAGGAGACGAATCGTGAACACCGCACGCCAACTTCATCGGCAGGAATTCGCGGCCGACCTCGTGCCCCTCGACGCCAGCAAAGTCGGCTTCGAGGCTCGCCCTGCACCGATCCCGCCAGCAACGAACCTTGCTGCCTGCGTGACGACTCGCTACGACAACGCTCTACACATCATGGAAGTGCAAGGCGGGGGCTTCGTGAAGTCGCTGGTGAACTGCTACTACTCGGCCGACTCGTCGAACAAGGCCATCCTGCGCGCGGCGTTCGCCAAGTACTTCGACGAGTACGAGGCTCGCTTTCAGCGGCACCTTGCGGCTTTGGGAGTGGCGGCATGAGCGCGCACACGCCTGGGCCTTGGACGTTCTGCATCAATGAGTACGGCACCTGGACGCTGCTGTCGGCCTCAGGAGAGAGCTTCCAAGGGAATGCCCGCTACTACCCATACGTATCGGATAACAAAGCCGACTGGGTGCTGCAAGCCGAAGCACCCGAGTTGCTCGCCGCCTTGACCGACATCATCGCCGAGAGCACCTACGACGACTACCCGAACACCCCTGAGCACAAGTCTCTGGAGCGCGGGCGGGCTGTGCTGGCCAAGTTCGCCAAGGCAGAGGGGAAAGCATCGTGAACGCGCGCACTCACCTCCACTACCGCGCCGCTCGACTTGAAGAGGCCCGCACCCAGATGCGCGATTGGTTCCGCTCTGGCGGCATGTCGGCGCAGGAACTGTACGACTTGCTCAACTTCACGCTCTCGCAATGTGACGAGCACGACGCCGAGCAGAAAGAGATCCGCGACAAGCTTTCCACGATCTGCGCGGACATGGAAAACGCCGAGCCAGACCCGGATGCGTTCAACCGCTACCCCGGGCCTGCAACTCTCGATTCACGACTGGAGCGCGTGGCATGAGCAATCGATTGACACCTTGGTTTTTGTCGAAAGAGTCTTTGCCGACTGGCAAAGGGGTTTACCAAGCGCGAGCCAGAGGCTTTCGCAAAGCGTACTACTCGTACTTCGACGGCAAGACGTTCCATGGTTGCTGGAGTAATGCCAACGAAGCGGCAACGGTCCGCTGGGCGCCCGGGCGCTGCTATTCGACCGTTACTCATTGGCGCGGCCTTACGGAAAAGCCATGAACCTCGCAGCCCTCCCCGCTTGGCTAATCGCAGTGCTGATTGCTTTGTTCGTTATCGCTCCCAGCACTGCGCACTACCTGGGCGACACGTCCGCAGAGCTTACCGCTCAAGTAACCCAAGACCGCGCGGATGAACTCGCGGCTATCAATAACCCGAAGGAGTGAGTATGTCTATTGAAAACATCCGTGCATCCGTCAACCCCGTGCATATTCAGCGGTTGATGCCCTTTAAGGCGACCATCGACATTCGCTACTACTTGAACGGCATCTGTATCGAGAAGGCAGAGAAGGGCGGCGTCTATCTCATCGCTTCCGATGGTCACACCATGTGCGTGATCCACGATGCGACAGGCACGCTAGAAGGTTCTGACAACATCATCTTCCGAGTCGGTGCTGGCCTCCCCGCCGCAGCCAAGATGGCCGGCAACAAGATGCACAAGACTCTCCCCTACCGTCTCCTGGTGAAAGGGCAACGCGTGAAGGTGGCGTGCGGCTTCGAGTCAGATGGCGATGCCGAGCTTTTCGTGCAGGCAGGGCGCAGCCTCATCGAGGGCAAGTTTCCAAACTGGCGCAAGGTGGTGCCCGACTTGACCACGCTTAAGCCGGGCTTCGGCGACACCATGAACGCGCACTATCTGGCAAGGCTGTCCAAACTCACCACAGACCGCCGATTCCAAGGACTCTCACTCTGGCAGGCAGAGGCAGGCAAGGCCGTCGTCGCACGAGTTCCGCTTGTGCCTGAAATGATCGTCGTGATGATGCCTATGCGCAGCGACAACACTGACGTGACGGCCGCTTTCAAGGGGTTCCCGGTTGAGACGGTCAAGGCACCCGAGCCGGTGCTGGAGGCCGCATGAACCACCCCGAATACAAAGAAGGCGCCTACCTTTTCTCGCCCATATCAGACGACCGGCCTGCACGCTTCTGGCCGACTCTCGCGGTTGCTGTCGCGGCTCCGCTGGCTCTGATGCTGGCGGCTCACTTTCTTTGCCGGTGCACATCATGAACAAAACACATTGGAAACGCCTGATGAATCCCGATTACATCGGCGCGTACTCCCTGCCCGAAGGCGAGGACCTGACCGTGACCATTGACTACGTGGTGCGCGAGCAGATCACCGGCACGGGCGGCAAGAAGGAAGAGTGCACCGTCGCCCACCTCGTGAAGAACAAGCCGTTCATCCTGAACACCACGAACAGCAAGACCATCGCCAAGATGTACGGCGTCTACATCGAGGACTGGGCGGGCAAGAAGATCACGCTGTACGCCACTACGACCCGCATGGGCGGCGAGACGGTCGAGTGCCTGCGCATCCGCCCGCAGGTTGCCGAGCGCCGCAAGCAGCCGATTACCGACGCTCGCCTGGACGCGGCATTGAAGCAGATCGAGGCCGGTGCGTACACCTCGGAGAAGCTGCGCGGCGGGTTTGAACTGACGGAAGAGCAGGACGCCAAGCTGGTTGAACTGCTGTCGAACCTCGCCAGTCGCATCGAGCACTCGGAGGTTGCCACAGCATGACGCCATTCAAGTTCCGCGCGTCGGCGATCAGCCGGATCATGACCGAGGCGAAGACCAAGGACGAGCCGCTGTCTGTCGGCGCGAAGACCGAACTCGAGAAGATCGCCAAGGAGTTCGTCTACGGCTACACCACCGAGGTTTCCAGCAAGTACACCGACAAGGGCTTGCAGGTTGAACCCCAGTCGCTGGAGCTCTACAACTCGGTGTTCTTCACCGACTACAAGAAGAACACCGAGCGCAAGTCGAACGACTGGGTGACGGGCGAGTGCGACATTTTCACGGGCGACAAGATCATTGACCTGAAATCGTCGTGGTCGCTGGAAACCTTCCCTGCAACTGCCGCCGCTGGCCGCGACAAGGACTACGAGTGGCAGGGCCGGGTCTATATGTGGCTCTGGGATGTCGAAGAGTTCGAGATCGCCTATTGCATGGTCAACACGCCTCAAGAGTTGATCGGCTATGAGCGCGAGGAAATCCACTACGTGGATCACATCAACCCAGTTCTCCGCGTCACTCGTGTTCCGTACACGCGCGACAAGGTACTTGAGGACAGGATCAAGTTCAAGGTGGAGGCTGCAAACGCCTACCTGGAACAGCTAGTCAAGCAGATCGTCACCGAACATCAATGAGGACCGCCATGAACACCCTGCAACTCGAAGCCATGGACAGAAACTGCGAGCTTCCCGAAGTCATCTTCGCCACCTCTCCCCACCCCCTCGCTCCTACCTGTACTGGGGTAGGGGGAGAGCAATTGCCGCGCCAATCGGCCGACTGGTGCGAACGCTGCGGCTGCGGCAACGACAAGCGCGGCTATGCGCACCTTGACGCATGCCCCACGCAGAAGGTGCCAGTACTGCAGGCAATCATCCGAAACGTCCCTGACATTGGCGACAAATTCGCCCGTGAATGGACCATCGCCTCAATGGCTTACGCCGCTGGTCGCGCCGCCCTCACCAAGAACAGCGAGGCCACACCGTGAACAAGGCGCAGCACACAGCGGGGCCATGGACGCCCACTCTTCATCGCGGCTACAGCTCAACCTATTGGATTCTTGAGCGCCCAAATTCGGCTTGGATGGGAGGACGCCAAACGATGTCAGGCGCAACTGGAAATCTCCGTAAGTGGAAGACAGAAGCATCGGCCCAGAAGGCGGCTGATGTCGAAAACTCCAAAACCGAAGGAGCCACACCGTGAACGACGCCCAAAGCAAGACAGCAGGCAGCGAGGTGCTTTTGCCCTGCCCGTTCTGCGGCAGCACCAACGTCTTCATCGAGCCCGACGAGCGTGGCAGCGGTGGGCAATGGGTTTCGCCAATCCATGTTGGCTGCCACTCCTGCAAGTGCGAGCAATGCGCCGATGAAAAGGCTGAAGCAATCGCCGCTTGGAACCGCCGCGCCACCCTCTCCCTCTCTCACCCCGCCACTCAAGCAGGAGCACTGCAGGCGGTGCGGAGCCCCAACGACGAACTGCTGGTGGCCTGCATCAAGCTGAACGGCGCCACCCTCACCGTCGAGCCGCACCAGCTGGCAGACATGTTCGGCACCGACGACGAACAGCACACCTACGAACTAACCTTCAAACGCATGACGCGCGCTGCTTTCGAGGCGCTGGGAGAGTTCAATGGCTTCTGACACGAAATTCAGCGATTGGTATCTCGCGTTCAGCGCAGAACACAACCGCACGCCGAGCCAGGAAGAAGTCTGGAAAGCCGCCCTCGCATCGCGCTCCGAAGCACCAGAAGCTCGGCCCAATGCTGCGGGACAAGACTTGGAGCGCGTTGTGCCCTACGGTCGTCTTTTGCAGATGCTGCGATGGGCTCGCAAGGACTTGGACGATACGCGGCTTTGGCGCTACGAATTGGATGGCCGTCGCCGCTCCGAAACGAAACAAGAGCATTCCGACCGTATTTCAACGTTCATGCAAGAGAACGAGGATCGCCGCCGATTCCTCAATGAGATTGACGTCGCGCTCTCCGCCATCGACTCCGGCCCCAGCATCCCTCCCCTTGAGGCTGTGGGCTCGTCCGGGATGACTGCAGACCATGCACAGGGCGTGCAGCCTGGCGAGCGGGGTGAGGGAGGCGACTGGTACTGCGAGGATCACCCAGAGCACCTGATGGGCCACGACGGCTGCAACGGCATGGGGATCATCGAATCGGCACGCATTCCGATGTTCGTGGCGCTGCTGAAGTCGGCACGGCAACATGCACGGGAGGCTGAGCAGTTCCGCGATGACGTGGTGGCTCAGGTGCGCAATCGCCTCAAACGCGCGGCGTGCCCAAAGTGCGCCCAGACCGATGCAGGGCAAACCGGCGAGTACCCGTGTGCTGAATGCGGACTGCCGACCGTTTGGGATGCCGCCCCGAAGAGCGAGCGGGGTGAGGGATGAGCGCCGATCACACCAATGCCGACGAACCCATTGCATGGGAGTCCACGACGATCTGCTACACGAAATTCGTCAGCGACCGGCGCTATCGGCTGTTCTCGCCGAAGGTGCAGGGCTGGTACAAGCCGTATCGCTGCTCAAGCTGCACCGACGCCCAATCAGCCCTCCTGGCGCAAGCGGCAGAGAAGGATGTGGAGCTCGACCGGCTGCGGGCTGATGCGGAGCGGTATCGCTGGCTGCGTGAGTCAATCAGCAATCCGGTCTACTGCGCGAGGTCTACGCAATGGGGCGTGTCGATGATTCGCGGCGCTCCCCTCGACGCAGCAATCGACTCTGCCCGAGCACTGGCAAAGCAGGAGGAAAAGTCATGAGCAAGGAGGAATTCGACCGAGCGATTCGCGAAATGCATCTCCGCCAGCAAGCCGTCGCGAGGATGGCCATCGAGGCTGCACAGAAACGCTACCAAGCCGTTTGGGGCCGAGCAGCATCCTCTATCGGGCGTTCAGGCGAGAGGGGAGAGGAAGCATGAGCGAGTTTCTCGAACCCGACGAACTGAAGAGCCTGGCCGGCTGCACGCCTGCTGCAAAACAGGACGAGTGGCTTACCGAGCAGGGCATCCCGCACCGCGTTGACCGCAAGCGCGTTATCGTCTCGCGTGAGCACGTCCGCGCGTGGCTGGAAGGCCGGACGCTGCACTCTTCCAATGGTCCGAACTGGGGCGCTGTCGCATAGCCATGCCGAAGGTCACCAAGCATCCACGTCTGCGGACGAAGGTCTACAAGGGCAAAGGCGGTCAGGCCTACGTCTACTACGTCTACGACATGCGCTCAGAGGGCGAGCCGGACATCAGGCTTGGCACCGATTACGCCGAGGCCGTGAAGAAGTGGGACGAGCTCTACAACCGTAAGCCGCGCATCGTGGGGCGGCTACAGGAAGCGTTTGATCGTTGGAAAGCTGTCGAGCTCATGAAGTACGAAAGCGCCGAGACACGCCGCGGCTACACCAAGAACCTGCGCAAGCTGGAGCCGGTGTTCGGCCACATGGTGTGGGATGAGGTCACAGTGCCGATCCTGGTGAAGTACCTGGAACTGCGCACGGCCAAGATTCAGGGCAACCGCGAGTTGTCGCTGCTGTCGATCATCTGGGGCAAAGCCATCTTGTGGGGGATGACCCGAAAGACGTGGCCTGCTGCCGGCATGAAGGGCTGGAAGAACCCTGAGCAGGAGCGGGAGTTTGAGGTCACGGACGAGCTCTTCGCGGCCGTCTACGCAGAAGGCGATCAGATCCTGAGGGACTGCATGGACATCGCCTCCGCGACTGGCTTGCGCCTGACCGATGCGCGCACCGTCCGCCTGCCAGCCGATGGATGGCTACGGTTCAAGGCCAGCAAGTCCAAGAAGTGGGCGCAGTTCGAGGTCGCATCTTCCCCGGTGTTGATGGAGTTGGTGGAGCGTCGGCTGGCGATGAAGGCCTACAGCGTCATGTTGCTGGCCACGCCCACTGGGCGCCAAGTGTCCTATCGCATGCTGAACGATCGATGGGATGACGCCCGCGAGAGCGCCGCAAAGAAAGCCCAGAAGACGGGGAACACCGACTTCGCAATCTTGATCAGAGCTATGTACCTGCGAGACATGCGAAGCCGCGCGGCGGACTTGGCGCAGGACGTTGAGGCCGCATCGAAGCTCCTCCAGCACAGCACGATTGCCCTGACGCGCAAGCACTACCGCAACAAGGCCGAGAAGCTCACGGCTGTCCGATAAACCCATTGGCGCAAAGAAGAACTCCCCAATGAAGAATTCGTCTGTTTCCACGGGCCAATGCGCCAAAAACCGAGCGGCAACCCGCGCCGGCGCTCATTTCTGCTTGGGACTCAAAATCCCCCACCGAAAGGTGTGCCGGTTCGATTCCGGCCCCGGGCACCATAGGTTCTCTGCTATCGCAAAGATAGCTGTTGGCGCATCGTTGGCGCACGTCTTGGCGCAATCGCGCCCATCCCACATTCAATTCCGCAGGCCAACCGGCCTAGCTCTGGCGCGGGCTGCGCGTCGGTATATCTGAAAAGAGGATTGAGATGAGCATCAACATCACCCCGCAAATCACGGCCGCTTACGAGGCCTACCTGAATGAGGTCATAGATTCAGACATGCATGGCCGGGAGATCCTTCGCCGCCAGACGCCGCCCTTCAGCAGCGGGTTTTATCTCGGCGTCATCGACTTCGCTGCGGGGTTCCAAAGCGGTCAGCGGGCCGTTCTCGGCAGCACGGAACCGCAGGACACGTCCAATGATCCGCCGTTCCAGTTCTGAGCCCCTGCCACCCCTACCCCAATCCTTTGAATGGAGGTGATGAATGAAGACGGAACGTGAATTGCTGGAGGCTGCGGCGATCAACAAAGAGAGGATTGATGTGACTGTTCGTGAAGCGGCAGACCCGATCACGTTGACACGGGGCGAGTGCATCGCCATCGCTCTGGTGCTGCAAACTCGTGAAAGAAAGGGCGCGCCTGAAGTCGAGGCCGCCCTTGCTTCGGTAGAAAAGAAGTTGGCGCCGATGACGGCGGACATGTGGAACAAGGCTTTCGACGACTTGCTAAAAGCAACACAAGGTTAGCCGCTGCAATGGCCGAGGAAAGCCCAGCATGACCTACCAGCGAAACGAAATGCGAACCCTGACCATCCCCCTCAAAGGCGTCTACTTCGACCAGATCAAGTCTGGCGAGAAGGCCGAGGAATACCGCCTTGTGACCGAATACTGGCGCAAGCGGCTGGAGCACCAGCACTACGACAAGATCGTGCTGACGCGCGGCTACCCGGCAGCGGCTGACTCGGCGCGCAGGCTGGAGAAGCCGTGGCGCGGGTATATCGAGCGGACGATCCAGCATCCGCACTTCGGGCCTGATCCGGTGCGGGTCTACGCTATCCGGGTTGGTCAATGACCGCCCTAAAATCCCAGCATGGAAGAAGCCGAGTTCTATTTCTTCATGCTGCCGCCCGACCCGTGGCGCAAGAAGCCCAGCCCGTCCACCTTCAAAATGACGATGGCCCAAGCGGCAAGGCGCTACCCCGGAGCACAGCCTATCCTTTCTTCGAGAGAGGTCAGGAAAGGTGATGCAGCCCTAACCCCAGCTGATTCGCCTTATGCGGGGCGTGGGGGCTATTTGGGGGAGAGCTAGGTCATCGCGCTGTAGACGAGCGCATCACTCACAAGGACAATCACAACATGATCACACGTCGCGGGCTTCTTTCTTCCGTCCTGGCACTCTCGGCCGCTCCGGCAATCGTCAGGGCGGACAGCCTGATGCCGATTCGCGTGCCGTCGGTTTTGCTACCGACGACCATGGGCGAAGGGGATTTCACGATGGAGGCTTGGCTCAAGCAAGGGCCAACGCGGACCTTCATCAGTGATATTCGATGGTCTCGCGGAGTTTCTCGGTACGCGGCACATGGCACGGCCGTCCGCGGCATCGTTCGCCCCGATTACCGACCCGAATCCATCGCCGCCGAGTTCGTACTGCCTGACGCTGAGTGGCACCGCTGCATCATCGAGCGCGGCCCCAACGGCCTCTGCAAGTCGATGCAGGCATCCTAGCGCGGCCAGGCTTCGATCAGCGTCCTGAGGTCGCTGGCGTGGGCGTCAGCTGCTCCTGCCAACTCCTGAACTTCTGCCGTGCACTGTCCGAGTACGTCTGCGATGGGATCGGCCGGCTGAGCTTTGGCGGTGCCGCCGGCGCGGGGCACTGGATAGCCACGGGAGGCGACACGGATGGCGTCGAGCAGCCGGTCACGCTCAAGGCGAAGATCATCAGCAGCGCCGCGCAGAGCGGCTTCACGGGT
>Ga0163161_10001094_pt1 | contig 20507 bp, 22 predicted proteins | sample S45metaG_FD_129847 | JGI IMG/M metagenome (GOLD analysis project Ga0163161, IMG submission 129847) | Switchgrass rhizosphere microbial communities from Kellogg Biological Station, Michigan, USA - S4-5 metaG | ecosystem: Host-associated > Plants > Roots > Rhizosphere > Soil | place: USA... | reverse complement strand
CTCAATCAGGACGCCAATGACTTGCGATTGGCGCGCGACGACATTCAGGGCCGCGCCATCAACTTAGCGTGACCGGCCGCCGGCGGGCACAATGCAGCCGATCCCGACCGGCAGAAAATGGCCCAGGCCGTGTAAAAACGCATTCGTCACTTTGAAGTCAGAGTTGCTACGTGAAATCTGGCGTCGACCGTTTGGTAAGTAGACCTGAAATTTGCGTAGGGACGCGATTTTTGGGCTGTTTTCGTCTGCCTCCGCAGATCGAAAACGTTTTTACACAGCCTCGGCCGATTGCTGCCCGTCACCGAAGGCAGTTATGGATCGCCAACAGTCGGTTGTAAATTAATCGGTGAGTGGGTGGGGCGTCTTCTCGGTGAGGACTTATCTTGAGTCAATCCTTCGCAATTGCTATCGCCAGCTTGATGACATTCCTTCGATTGGATAGGGGCAAACCCCAGTCAACCGTGCCACGAAAACATCCGTGTGACACTCACATGTGGACTACGCTTCGGACTCCAGGTTGGAAAGTTCAGATTCTTTCAGGGCACTGAAAAAACCTGACCATCCCCTAAGTACTACAGGGAGTTATGACCATGACGTTTTCGCATTGCACGCAGTCCTCCTCACAACCCCATTTGGACGGTAGCAATATTCTGGTCGGCAAGGAGACTCGCGTGCGGCGCAACCGGGTCATTCACACTGGTGTCGGTATCCTGGGGGCTTTCGCACTCGGTCTGCTGCCCACTCTGGCCATTTCAGCCACCGACACCGCAACGTTCGCCGTCTCCGCGAGCATTGTGGCCGGTTGCGGGATCACGGCTTCTCCCTTGGCCTTCGGCGCCTATACAGGCGTGCAAACCGATGTCGAGACCAGCCTCTCGGTCAACTGCACCAACACAACGGCCTATAGCGTTGGCCTCGGTGCCGGGACGAGCGGCGGCACCGCAACAGCCCGGCAGATGCAGATGACCGGTACTCCGGCTATCAAGCTGTTCTACGCGCTGTACTCGGACCTCGCGCGGACGATCAATTGGGGCGACACCGGTGGCACGGGTCTCCCCACCGGAACCGGCAGTGGCTCCGCCCAGGTGATCCCGGTCTATGGCCGGATGGCGGCAGGGCAACTTAGTCCGCCGGGCACGTACGCCGACACAATAACGGCCACCGTCACCTTTTGACCTCAAGGGCCGTGGTCAGGCCCGCTTCTTCCCGCCAGAATTCTTACCGGTACCAAAGCAATCACAGATTCTCACGAAATCTGCCCCTTCGTCGCAAAGGTGCGGATTTGACGTGTTAAATGCCGCCTTGACTGGTTGTTTCCCCCCCGGATGCTAACCTCAGCCTGCAAATAACCCCTTAAAGGAAGTGGGAATTTGAATGGACTCGGGGTTTTGGCCGTCGTGAGCACGATGCTCAGTGCGACGGCGTTCGCGGCGCAGCTTCAGGTTGAGGTACGGGTCAATGTGCAGCGCGGTTGTCAGTTGATTGGTCAACAGCGCGAGGCGGGTATCGAGCAATTGGGTGTGCTCGACTTCGGCACCACTGCCCGCCTGGACGATCCGGCCGGGCCATTGAGCGCGGCACTGGTGACCACACGCCTGCCACGCCTGGAATGCAATCCCGATACCCATTACCAATTACAGGTCGATGGCGGCCTGCATGGCGGCGTAGGCGAGGTCCGTTATCTGGCGGGCAGCGCAGCACACAGCAAACCCATTCCTTATCGCCTCTATCGAGACGCCGCGCGGCAGATTCCGCTGCCGGTGAACGTGACATTGAGCGGGCGGGTGCCAGATTCAGGCACGGTGGATTTGCCTCTGTATGCACGTATTGAAAGGCTGGCCGATATCCCCCATGCCGGCCGTTATTCTGACCTTTTGAAAGTGACCGTAAGCTGGTAGCAAGGCGTTGAGTGACACCTGTCCGATGGATTCGGACAGCACAAGGAATGTCGTTCGCAAGCGGACGACCAATGTTTGAATCCTGATGGAATTAGGATCGGTGCAAGACGATGAAGAGTTGGGTGGTGATAACCCTTGGCACAGCTTTACTGCTGGCTGAGGAGGCGCAAGCGGCGATCAGCGGGCAAATTGATGTGCGGCTGATACTCATCGCCAGTTGTGAAGTGATCAATGGTGCCACCAACTCCACTGGCAGCTCGGTCAGTAAATTCGGCCTGCTGGATTTCGGCGCCCAAGGTCCGACCTGGACCAACCCGATCAATGCGAATCTGAGTGATGCCGGCAACGGCAAGCTGGAAGTCTCCTGCAACCCTTCGGTCACCGGTTTCACCGTGACCATCGACGGCGGCGCCCATGGCGACGGCACCACGCGGCGCCTGAGCAATGGCACCCAGACTATCCCTTATCGATTGTTCCTCGATGCTTCCGGTGGTGAGAGCTACAGCATCGGTCAACAACGCAATTTCGCTGTTACCAATGGAGCCCAGATACCAATCCCGGTATTTGGCTCCGTGGTGGCGAATACCAGCGCGGTCCCGGCGGGCGTCTATACCGACACCCTGAGGGTCACGCTGGATTGGTAAACCTCAGGAGATGGACATCATGCATATGCTCGTATCAAGGATTGGTTTTTCAATGCTCGTAATGGCGTTGGCCGGCAATGCTCAGGCGGCCACATCTGCCGGCCAGATCACCACCAGCATGACGCTCAGCAGCAGTTGTGAGATCAACGGTGCTCCCGGCGGTGTTACCGGGGTGGACTTCGGTGTGCTGGACTTCGGCACCACCGGCAGTCTGTTCACCACCGCGAACGGGGCGGTGCTTGCTGGCGGCGGTGGCGCACTGTCGATTCTCTGCTCCAGCGGCACCTTACCGACAGTCACTGTCGGTGCTGGCACCCATGACGCCGGATCTGTCGGTGGCACCCGGGCGCTGGCTGATGGTAGCGGCAACTTCGTGCCTTACGACTTGTACACCGACACCGGTCGGACGCAGGTCCTGGCGATCGACGGGGTGATCGCACTCGAAGAAAGTACCGGCGTGGCGCAGACGGTGAATATCTACGGCAAGGCCGTGGGCAAGGCAGGCTTGCCCGCAGGCACCTACTCAGACGCTGTTGCCGTTGTATTGACCTTCTAGTGCGATGGCCAATCATGGTTGTGCCGCCCTGATCCTGCTCTGCGCGACCGGTTTGCCGCTGCCGCTGGCGGCGGTGACCAGTCAGGGTTTTCAGGTCAGCGCGACAGTGACGGCGGCCTGTCTGGTGATGGGCGGGGTTTCCAATTACGGCAACCTCGATTTCGGCACCCAATCGGCGCTGGCGACCAACACCGTGCAGGTGCAATTGAGCGCCGGCGTGCAGTTGCAATGCTCACCAGGCGTGACCCTGAACATGAGTGTCAATGGCGGCCAGTACAACAGCAACGGGCGGCACCTTCAGCTCGATGGCGGCAGTGCCCGGGTGGCCTATCAGTTATTCAGTGACGCGGCCTTCAGTGAGAGCCTGGGCATCGGTCAGAGCGTGGCCGTGGCCTACAGCGATGCGAACAACATCAGATTGCCTATTTACGGACAAGTGCAGTTACCGGGTGATCAGCCCGCAGGGATTTACAGCGACGTACTGCAGGTGCAGCTGTCGTGGTAGCACGGTCATTCGTGCATAAGGAGTAGGCATATGTGTTCACCTTTTTGCAGGTTACCGGTCGCGCGTTGCGCTGTGCTGGCGATGGTCTTGCTGGGCGCGGTCAAGGTGCAGGCGGCCAGTTCGGTGCTGATCTGGCCGATCGATCCGGTGCTGGAGGCCGATCAACAGGCGAGTGCGCTATGGCTGGAAAATCGTGGCAACGAGACGGCCAATCTGCAGATCCGGGTGTTTGCCTGGAGCCAGAGTGGTTTCAGCGATCAGTATCAGAATCAGCGCGACATCATTGGCAGCCCGCCGGTAGCGAAAATCGAACCCGGGCAAAAGCAACTCGTGCGCCTGACCCGTACCCGCGATATTCCGACGGGGCAGGAGCTGGCCTATCGCATCATTATCGATGAAATCCCCGCAGCCAGACCCGTGACGGCCGAAGACGGCAAAACCGCTGCCGCCATTCGGTTTCAGATGCGTTATTCAGTGCCGCTGTTTGCCTACGGCGCCGGTCTGTGGAGCAAGGAAGACATGACCCGTAAACGCGACCCCAAAGGCGCCGGCGTGGCGGATCTGAGCTGGCGTAAAGTGGCGGTCGATGGCCGTTCCTACGTGGAAGTGCGCAATCAGGGCGCGGTGCATGCCCGGCTGACGGATGTTGCGTTCAAGCAGGGCGGTCAGACACGGCCGCTGGTTGAGGGGTTGCTCGGTTATGTGTTGCCGGGGGCGATCATGCGTTGGCCGGCACCGGAATCGATCACTGCGGATCAGGCATTGCAAGTACGGGTCAATGGTGCGCCGCAGGTACAGAGTATTGCGCCGGAGCGGTGAGCTTGAGGCTGGTTAATCAAGAAAAATGACGTGTCGAACGTTGAGCCTGTGAGGGGCTATCCCCTTTGCCACAGGTTCCTTGACTGAGAGGCTCTCAGACATCCGCTAGCCCTTGTAAGGAAATGTCCATTGACGGACGTAAAGCGGTGATGAGCCAGGATTGGGCTCGCAGTATCAAGCGTCCGCTGTGGGCCGCGATTGGCCTGCACTGTCTGGTATTTGCCCACCAAGGCCTGGCGGGTGACCTGCCGCCAGCACCCAGCGGCATGGAGGCGATTGCCGATGCACACCTGTTTCTGGAATTGGTCGTCAATCAAATGAATACCGGGCGTGTGGTGGCGGTGGAGCAGCGCGGCGGGCGCTTCTTTGTACCGGTCGTGGCGTTGCGCGAAACCGGTATGAAGTTGCCACAGGAACTCAGCGGTGAGGTCGCCCTCGACAGCCTGCAAGGCTTGCATAGCGACTATGACAGCCAGGGTCAGCGGCTGTTGTTGAATGTCCCGCCGGACTGGTTGCCGGAGCAGTTTGTCGGCAATCGCGAGATTTACCCGCGCACCCCCGCGTTGAGCAGTTTCGGCGCCTTGCTCAACTACGACCTGTACCTCAACGACACCGACGACAGCAGCACCTACCTCGCGGCCTGGAACGAGGTGCGGCTATTCGACAGTTGGGGCACGCTGTCCAACACCGGGCAATACCGGCGCACGATTTCCGGAAACAGCAGCGGCACACTGGACAATGGTTATCGGCGTTACGACACCACCTGGCGTGACTCCGATGACGAGCGTCTGCTGACTTACGAGGTGGGCGATCTGGTCAGTGGCGCCTTGCCCTGGAGCAGTTCGGTGCGCCTGGGCGGTGTACAAGTGTCGCGCGATTTCGGCGTACGCCCGGACCTGGTGACCTACCCTCTGCCGCAGTTCGCCGGGGAAGCGGCGGTACCGTCCTCGGTCGACCTGTTCATCAACGGCTTCAAATCCAGCAGCGCCGAGCTGCAGCCCGGTCCCTACACGCTGACCAACATTCCGTTCATCAACGGTGCCGGCGAAGCGGTGGTGGTCACTACCGATGCCCTTGGTCGACAGGTCTCGACCACCGTGCCGTTTTATGTCACCAGCAACCTGCTGCAAAAAGGCCTGGTGGATTTCTCGGTGGCCGCCGGTACCCTGCGCCGTGACTTCGGGATTCGCGATTTCGGTTACGGTCCGGGTGTGACCTCCGGCAGTCTGCGTTACGGTCTGAACGACAGTCTGACCCTCGAAAGCCATGCCGAGGCCTCGGACGCGCTGACCCTTGGCGGCGTTGGCGGCGACCTGCGCCTGGGCAATTTCGGTGTGCTCAACACGGCGCTCAGTCAAAGCCGATTCGACGGCAATCGCGGTCAGCAAGTCAGCCTCGGTTATCAATACAGCAGCCAGCACTACAGCGTTTCTTATCAGCGTATGCAGCGCCGCGACCAGTACGCCGACCTGACCGTTGTCGACAGCCCCTATATCAGCCTCAGCCAGCGCAGCGAGCAACTGACCCTGAGCGTCAGTCTCAACGGCTGGGGCAGCCTCGGCGCGGGCTATTTCGATGTGCGGGCAGCCGATGAATCGCGCACCCGGTTACTCAACCTGACCTGGAGCAAGCCACTGTGGCGCAATACTAGTTTTTACCTGTCGGCCAATCGCGAGATCGGTGATAGCGACTGGGCGATGCAGGCGCAACTGGTCATTCCCTTCGACCTGCGTGGCAGCCTGAGTCTGAGTGGTGAGCGCAGCAAGACCGGCGAAAGCCGCCAGCGCGTCAATTACAGTCGTGCTGTGCCCAGTGGAGGCGGCATGGGCTTCAACCTCGGTTATGCCCATGACGAAGGCCCGGATTATCGTCAGGCCGACCTGACCTGGCGTCTGCAATCGGTGCAATTGCAAGCCGGGGTTTACGGTAGCAGCGATGCCGAAACCCGCTGGGCCGATGCCAGCGGTTCCCTGGTGTGGATGGACCGCCAGGTGTTTGTGGCCAATCGCATCGATGATGCCTTCGTCGTGGTTAGCACCGGTGGATATGCCGATATTCCGGTGCGTTACGAGAATCAACGGGTTGGCCAGACAGATAAAAATGGTCATCTGCTGGTGCCATGGAGCAGCGCCTACTACCGCGGAAAATATGAAATCGATCCACTGAATCTGCCGAGCAATGTACAGAGCTCGAATATTGAACAACGGGTCTCGGTGCGCCGTGGCAGTGGCTACCTGCTGGAGTTTTCGCTGAGCCGGGTCATTGCCGCAAGTGTTGTGTTGGTGGACGCGCAGCAGCACGAATTGCCCTTGGGCAGTCGAGTGCGGCACGAGCAGAGCGGGGCGTATGCGGTGGTCGGTTGGGACGGGCTGGTCTATCTGGAGAACCTGGAAGAGTACAACAGTTTGCAGGTGACCCTGGCCGATGGCCGGACCTGCCAGGCGCAGTTCACGCTGGAGATGAAGCAGGACCAGGTGCCGTTGATCGGACCGCTGTCGTGTCAATGAAAACGCCAATGAATAGGGAGATGGATTGTGCAATTTTCTAATCGATGGCCGGGTAAAGTGATCGGGCTGATGGCGATCTTTCTGCCGTGTCAGGCCTATGCCTTGTGCGATGTGGTCAGCACTTCACCGGCTGGTTTTGGCTCAATGAGTTCGATCGCGGCGCGTACCACTTTGCAAACCAGTTCCACCACCAATGCCGGTTTGAGTTGCACCGGTTCGTTGGCGTCGCCGTTGGCCAGCGATGATTATTTTTACGCCACCATTACGTCGGCAACCGCTGGGGCGGTCGGGCCGACCGGTGATGTGATTGGTTACACACTGTTTGCCAACAACAGCCCCAGCTATCCGATCACTCGCGGCGTGGCGTTCGACTTCGCCCGACACTCAATCATCGATAACCTCGGCCTGCTTTCCAATCCAGTGGTTGCCAAGTCCGTACCGATCTACCTGAGTACGACTATCGGCAGCAACGTGGCTGCCGGGATTTACTCTGAAACCTTGAACATTTTCTGGAACTGGGATTATTGCCGTGACTATGGTGGAGGCGGCAGTTGTCAGGGGCGAGACATCAACAGCGGTTCCACTAGCCTGACTGTCAATATGACCGTGGACAACGACTGCACGATCACCGCGCCGAACATCAGCTTTGGCAGCGCCTCGATAGTCAGCTCCTTCGCCACCGTCACTGGCCAGACTATCAACCTGGCGTGCACCAAGGGCAGTGCCTACACGGTGGGGCTGGACGATGGTCAGCATGCTGTCGGCGTGGGCGGGCGCAGGCGGATGATCTTGGGCGGCAATTACCTGGCTTACGACATCTTCAAGAGTGCCGGAACCACCCGTTGGGGCAGCGTCAGCACGGCGCGCCGCGCCAGTTCCGATGCCGAGGTCAACCCCGGCAACGGCCTGGGCACCGGCAGCCAGATATTCAGCTACACCGCCAAAATCTACACCGACCAGAGCACGCCGCCACCGGGAACCTATCTGGACAGTGTGGTGCTGGATGTGGGGTTTTAGAAAGAGCCTGAATACAGGATTGCGACCGTTGTAGCCGCTGGGTGCGAGGCTGAGTTCGACTAAGAGTGCCCGGATTTAACCACTGTCGATTATTTGATTGATCCACGAGTGATCGGCAGTCTGCGGTTGCTCCACAAGACTGCCATCACCTGCTTTTCCCTGGAGTAGCGTATGAGCAATTTACTGCCAGCAAGTTCTGAGCATGCTGAAGCTTTTGCGCAAGGGAGGATCACCTCCTGGTCGAGGATGTTCGCACGGCACTGACCCCCTACCTGGAAAGCATCAATAAGTTGTTCGATACCGTCGATCGTGGAGATGACGCGTGGGCGCGCGAGATCGACAACGAGGAGGCCGACCTGCGGTTCGAAAAAATTGAAAAAGTGGTCCTGCAAGCCGCGCCTTGCACGGTTCGCTGCACGACAAGCTCACCGGGCTGGCCGACCGGACTTTCCTGGCCGACCGTTTCGAGCAGGCACTGCGCTTGGGGCGCCGCCAGGATTCAATCACGGGCCTGTTGCTAATCGACCTTGACCGATTCAAGGACGTCAACGACACCCTGGGGCACCACTGCGGGGACAGCCTGCTCGACCAGATCGGCAAGCGGCTGATCAGTGAAGCACGAGAAATCGACTCCGTCGCCCGGTTGGGCGGTGATGAGTTTGCGATTCTGCTTCCCTCTGTTGAAGGCTTGGAGGGGTGCCAGGTTTGCACGGTGACGATCCTTCGACGCTCATGCAGCGCGCCGACATCGCCATGTACGCAGCCAAGAAGCAGGGCAAGGACATACTCGCCTACGACCCGGGAGCGGATCGGAGAACTCCGGAACGCCTGGCCATGCTCGGCGAACTGCGGCGAGGTCTGGATCGCGGCGAATTGTTCTGGAGTACCAACTCAAGGTCAGCCTGAGCACAGGAGAAGTCACCGGGGTGGAGGCGTTGGTGCGTTGGCAGGATCCGGTGCGCGGCCGCGTGCATCCGAATGAGTTCATGCCGGGATATGCATACCGGTTGCCGTGAACGTTTCTGCACGCAACCTGCTGGACAACAAGTTGGTGGCTCAGATCGCCGACTTGCTTGAGTACCACAAACTGACCCCGAACATGCTCGTGCTCGAAGTAACCGAGTCGGCCATCATGCCCGATGTCAATGCGGCTCGTACCATCCTCCTGCAGTTGCATGCAATGGGGCCAGGGGTTCAGTCCGCTTCTCCTCCAGGCACTTCGTCCTGTGAAGCCGCGAATGAAAGCAACTGACTGGTCATCCGTTCCCCGGTAAAAGCGGCCACGAATGGCCGTATCGACCCCAGGTGGACATCAGAGATGTCCGCCTTTCAGCTTGCTCCCACCTTCGAACTAGAGCGTCAGGCGGTTGTTTCGACATAGGTCGGGTAGTCGATGTAACCTTTTGCATCGCCGCCATAGTAGGTCGCTCGGTCCGGCTCATCGAGTGGCCAACCGTTCCGAAAGCGAGCGACCAGATCCGGGTTGGCAATAAACGCTTGTCCGCCCCCCCACCAGATCGACAAGACCTGCTTCCAGTAATTGATTTGCGCTGTCCAGCGTCTGAGCGCCAGCAAGGATCAGCGCCCCGATATCGAATACCTGGCGCAGCTTTTCAAGGGTGCGCTTGAAGTGTGTATTTTCTGCAGGAACCCTGAGACGAAACCCTGATTGGTCCATCAGGTGGATATAGGCGATCTGTCGCTTGGCCAGTTCGCGCCCCAGCTCAAGGTAAGTACGTTCGGTGCCCGCATAGGCGGGCATATCGAAAAGTTGGCCGTAAGGGGTGAATCGGATTCCGACACGCTTGGCGCCTATCTGCGCAGAGACGGCATCAATCACTTCCAACGTGCCGCAAACGGTTTGCCAGAGGTTGTGAGGAGTAACGATCATTGCGGTCGTTGACATTCGGGTTGAGGAATTGCTCGATCAGATAGTCGCTGGCTCCATGTAATTCCACGCCGTCAAATCCTGCATCGCGCGAATTCTGTGCCGCGATGACATCCACCCTGGGCCTCTCCGACAAGGCCCTGGAGGCCTGCATGCTGTACGACTGGCGGGGCAACATCCGCGAGCTGGAGAAACTGATCGAACGTGGCGTGATCTTCATCGGCGCCAACCAGAGCATCAGCGCCGATGCGCTCTTTCCGCACCTGTCCCCAGGAGACCGACACATCTCGAAGCTGATGGATAGGCCACGGAAAACACCTGAACCGTTCAGCTCACCGCAAAAGATCCGCGCTTCAGCGGTCAGCGCCCTCGTTCAGGGAGGCGCCATTCGCTCTGACGGACTTCATCCATTCACGAGGATTCAAGCCAGTTCTTCGCCGGAAAGCACGAGCCAGGGCGGAAGGGCTTTCATATCCCACCTGCTCGGAAATCAAGGCCATAGAACGGCCTTCTCGCAACAGCTTCTGAGCAAGACTGATCCGCCAGCTCAACAGATACTCGGCAGGGGTCTGCCCTACGACATCCTTGAAATGCGCTGCATAGCTGGCCCGCGACATATTCGACTCGCCGGCCAGTTCCGAGATCGACCATGAATGGTGCGGTTCTTCGTGAATTCTTACCAGCGAACGGGCCAGACGCACATCCGCCAGCCCCGCCATCATCCCGGATTTGAGTTGCTGATGATCGAGCAGGTGCCGCAACAATTGGATGACGGTAAGCTCGAACAATCGATCCAGCGTTGCGTGGCGACCGCAATGATCACTGGCAGCCTCGTCGAACAACCATTTAACCGTGTCCGAAAGCATTGGGAGTTCGCTCAGAGGCTGCACGATCATATCAGGCAGCGACGCAGCCAACAGATTGTTCACGCCGCCTGCGAACTCCAGAGATGCACATTGCAAGCGAGCACCACCGGACTCGGTGCCGTCCAACTGGTGCGGGCTCGGCCGGGGAAAGAAAATCAGGCTAGGCTCGGTCAGAAGTACCTGCGGCCGACCCGCGATTGCCAACCTCAGCTCTCCCTCCTGCAGCAGATGTATGTGCCCTCTCCGATTCGCGCCGTCGAATGAGCTCACCCCGCAAAGCCCACCACTGTAAAACAGGTTCGCGCGGACACCGAATAGCGTCAATAGCTTGGATAAACGATCCATGGCTCACCTCAATGTGGACGATCTGCAGCATATCATGGACTAACTGCGTCCAAATCGATTGCTTTCCGTTGCACTATGGCACCGTACTCAACGCGCAACGCGCATCGTCACTGGAGGACAACGCTACATAAACCTGCACTTGCTTTGAAAAAGTCGCTCGATGCATCCGTCAAACGATGCAGCAGCGGGAGCCAAGAAAACATCAGGGCTCACGCTTTTACTGATGTTTTATAAGGAAACTCCTGTCACTCACTTGTTCATGCGTTCGATTCATGGCTGCACTGGAACGCACCTTTTTGGAAATGACGTGCGACACGGCACGCCGAACTAAACCGCTAAAACCATTAATATTCCGGAGAAACATTATGACAACTTCTACCATCAGCCACGTTAATGCCCTCGGCCCCTTCAAAAAAGGTATAGGCGCACAAGTCGCCCGATTCGGAGTAGGGGGCATTTACTTTGCTATGACCATTATTTACGTGTGGTTCGGCGGAATGAAATTCTCCGGGTATGAAGCGAACGCCATTCACGGGTTTGTCAGCAATAGCCCACTGCTTTCCTGGATGTACAGCTTCATGAGTATTCAGGGTTTCTCGAACTTTCTCGGAGTTCTGGAGATTTCCATCGGCGTGCTTATCGCAGCCCGAATCTTCTCACCAAAGTTGTCGATTTTGGGTGGCATCCTATCGGCCGGCCTGTTCATCACAACGCTATCATTTATGCTGACCACTCCAGGCGTATTCGAGCCCACTCTCGGTTTCCCCGCGATTTCAGTGGTTCCCGGCCAGTTCTTGCTGAAGGATCTGGGGCTTCTTGCAGCTTCGATTTTTATTGCCGGCACCTCGATTACTGCGCTTGAACAGGAAATCGGTTAGGACGAAAGCGGTAAATGCTTAAAAAGGTCTTCTAGTTCTACTAGAAGGCCTTTTTTGTTCACTGATTTTGAAGCGATATTTCAGCAGTTAAGCTTGCAAAAATAACATGGGGGTCTATACCAGCCTAAGCCTAAGCCTAAGCCTAAGCCGGAAACAGGAAAGATTGTAAAGATCTATGGTGTGTGGCAGAAAATACTGAAGGCAGTTAACTGCGTAGGTGGTGTTTGTAGATGTACATAGCATTTTCTGTTGGTAGGTGTAATTTGTTGCGCCGGGTAAATAATTAACGGAGCAAATTCCTGATGGGTATATTGGTCTTGAGCACTATCCTGGCATTCATAACGGGTTTTGCGATCAAGCGGGGAAATATTTGCGCCGTGGCGGCAGTGCATCAATGGGTGGTACACCGTAATGCATTCCATCTGAGAGCGTTTATTACTGGCATGTGTTGTTCTGGGCTCATACTTGTGGCAATTACCTGGCTCTTTCCAGGCGCCGGCGGCATGTCTGCCGAGTATGCGGTGACGCTAGTCACCGTATTGGCGGGCGTGCTCTTTGGTGTTGGAGCATGGTTAAATAGGGGCTGTGTATTGGGCACCATAGTATTTTTATCTAGGGGTGACCTCAACTATGTAGGTACACTATTTGGCATGTTCATCGGTGCGCTCATCGGGCAATTCGCGTATAAGCCGGTGTTGTCCACCAATGTATCGACTCTGCAGATGCCCACTTCGTTGGCGGTGAGCATTGTTGGTGTTTATGCGCTCGTTTTATTGCTGGACGTTTGGAAGTATTTTCGCAATCAGCGGGTGGCTGACACAACAAATTCCACTCACCTAGATTCTAATTACCTTCTGCCCATGATCATAGTAGTAGGAGTGTGCTCCGCGATTCTTCACGCGTTGAATGGAGAATGGACTTACCTGGCAACCCTTATCCATATAGCTGAAGGTTTGGTAACAAATTCGAGCAAACCACTAGCATCAGTCCTGATTTATTCAATCGCCACATTTGTCGGTGCCTTGTTGGCAGCTAGATACAGTGGCGAAATAAAATTGCACGCTGTGGCTATCAGGTTAATTGTTCAACGATTAATAGGTGGTATGTCTATGGGGTTGGCGGCTTGCATGATTCCCGGCGGGAATGAATCCATGATGTTCAGTGGCGGCCCATCATTGGCGCTCCACGCAATAGTTGCCTATATGTCAATGACATTGACATTGTTAATTATGGTGCATGTTTTTCGACGCCGGGCAGATATATAGCTAGGAAGTCAACAATTAAGAATGATCTTCTTAAAAATCTGGATCGACGCGGCATTGTCTTGAATGCTAGTGACTTCGTCGCCCGAGATTCATTGAGCGCGGCCTGGCGGCTCGAATGAGCCCTGTCCGGAGCTTGTCTAGTTTGAGTTTCGAGGACTATCAACGCAATAACCTTGCGATGCACCTGACTGATACGTCAATCAATTCCCTATACGAGGACCTGGAACCGTTTCGCGCGAGGCTAGAGATTGCGGAAGCGCGGGGCTGGCGGTCTGTCGAGATTCGCGGCTCGGCTGCGTTTAAGCACTAGGCAAGTGCTGCCAAATCCTTTTCCTCGCACTATGACCTGATAGCGCCCGGCGCATTCACAGCTTACGTTTCGACTCATGAGAGACGGCGAATCTTGCATTAATGCCAGGGAGGCACCGGTGCACTATTTGTTCGAGGTGTGCCGCCCATTCAAACAACCATTCCGGTTGGAAACGTGCCGTGAATGTCGCTCTGCAGTTCCGCGGTTGAGGGATGGCTTGACTCGTTGTTTTGATCCTTTTGAGCATTTTTTTGAGTAAATCGCGTCTCGATATCGGCATCTGTCAGACCTAAAGTGGAGACACCTAATCACCTGATGAAGGAGTCACCATGTCAAATGCCGTTATCGAATGCATCTTAAGCCGCAGCGCCGCCAAGTACTACGACCCTGCTGCGACCCTGAGCGACGATCAAATCCGCGAGTTGGTGCGAATCGGCACCTCCGCGCCGACATCCTTTCACTTGCAGAACTGGCGCTTCATCGCCGTGCGCACGAGTGAAGCCAAGGCCCGGCTGAGTCCGATCGCATGGTTTCAGCCCGCAATCACCGATGCAGCCGTCACCTTCATCGTCTGCGGCCAGTTGGCCGATTCCAGCGTAATACCGGATCGCCTGGCGCCGTTGGTTGAAGCGGGTGTTATGCCAGAAACGATGGTTCCGGAATGGGAAATCCCCGCACGCGATCTGTACATGGAGTACCCACAGCGCCAACGCGACGAGGCAGTACGCACAGGCACTTTCGGCGCAGCAGCAATGATTTATGCAGCCCGCTCACTGGGATTGGGTTCGACGCCGATGATCGGTTTCGACGCCGAAGCGGTGCACCGCGAGTTCGGACTGGCCGAGGGCGAAGTGCCGGTCATGCTGTTGTCCATAGGCGCCGAGCTTCCAGGAAACTGGGCGCAGAAGCCGCGCCGTCCGCTGGATGAGGTGTTGGATCTGATCTAGGTACTCGCGGCGGCCGTGATCGCGCCGAACGACTATGCGGTCTTTAAGTGGGAAGCAACCTTAAGGGAACTTCCACTTGAAAGCCTAACCAACTTCGACCCAAGACTTGGGCACGAAGCTACCCAATGGATAGTTCCCACGTGGACTTTCCTCAATTAGTGAAACCAGTAACTGAAAGGAAGACAACGATGCAAAGATCTATTGCTCTGAAACCGGAACAGGTTCCGGCTGATTCGAAAGCGACTCTCGATATGTTCACCAAGAACATCGGATTCACCCCAAATATGATGGCGATCTTCGCCCAGAGCCCAATCGCCTTCAACGCGTGGGCCACCCTGCTCGGTTCCTTGAGCAAGGCGCTCGACGTGAAGACGCGTGACAGCATCGGGCTTGCTGTATCCGAGGCGAATGGCTGCAACTACTGCCTGGGGGTTCACAGCTTTACGGCCGAGCATATGGCCAAAATGCCGGCCGATGAAATCATTCTCGCTCGTAAGGGGCAGGCTCGAGACCCGAAGCGCGACGCCGCGGTTCAGTTTGCGCGCAAAGTCCTCGAAGCCCGCGGCAAAGTCACCGACGCCGATCTAGGAACAGTCCGCGAGGCCGGCTACACCGATGCGAATGTCATGGAGATCGTCGCATTGGTAGCCATGTACTCCCTGACTAACTTTTTCAACAACGTGTTCGACCCCGAGAAGGACTTTCCCGTCGTTACTCCGGCAGGGGCGATCTGACCTCATATACGCTCGCATCGACCATCTCCGCGAATCGTGGAAGGTGTCATCTGATGCGAGCCTAACACCAAAGCCTGGAGGCACCCGGGAACGAGTCTTGGGAACGCATCCGGGCCCCCGACAAGTCTAGGAGGCAGAACGTGACACGCCATCATCCAATTTTTACGCGCTGGCCGGCGCAGTACCCGGATCGGCTCCAGCTCTTTTCCTTACCGACGCCCAACGGAGTGAAGGTCAGCATCATGCTGGAAGAGACAGGCCTTGCCTATGAGCCGCACCGCATCGACATCATGGCGAACGAGAACCACCATTCGGCTTTCCTCGCGCTCAACCCCAACGGCAAGATTCCAGCGATCTACGATCCTGCCGGTCCGGGCGGACGGCCGCTGGCGTTGTTCGAATCGGGAGCAATCCTGATCTATCTCGCCGACAAGACGGGGCGGTTCCTCTCCACCGATCCCAACACGCGCTACGAAACGATTCAGTGGCTGATGTGGCAGATGGGCGGGATCGGGCCGATGTTCGGCCAGGTAGGCTTCTTCAACAAATTCGCCGGCAAAGCCTATGAGGACAAGCGCCCGCGCGACCGCTACGTAACCGAATCAGCTCGGCTGCTTGGTGTCCTCGACGAACGGCTCGCAGACCGCGACTGGATGATGGGCGCTGCCTTTAGCATCGCCGATATTTCGCTGCTTGGCTGGGTACGTAACCTGATCGGCTTTTACGAAGCGCGCGAGCTTGTCTGCTTCGACCGTTTTCGTCATGTGCAGACCTGGCTCGATCGCGGCCTCGCGCGTCCAGCGGTACAGCGCGGGCTGGAAGTGACAGCAGCCTAAAGCACGGCCAGCTGAAAACAATGAAGAACAAAGACAAACCGATACTCAGAAGGACACAGTCCATGAGCAATGCACGGAGCAGCTCAAATTCTTTTCAAGCGAGGATACCTATGATCGAGATCAATGCCGACATAGAGTCGATCATCAAACAGGCGATATTATCGTTCGTCGCGACAGTCAACGCGGACGGGACGCCTAATCTTTCGCCGAAGGCGTCCTTGACGGTCAGAAACGGCGTTCTCTACTTCGCCGATATCGCATCGCCCGGGACGATGCGGAACTTAAGGCGCAATCCCGCCATAGAAATTAACGTAGTCGACATCTTCCAGAGGCGCGGTTATCGATTCAGGGGCCGTGCGTTGATACTGCTGCCAGGCAATGAGGAGTATTTGATGATCGCGGACTGGGTTCGTGCGACTAACGGCCTAGAATATCCTGTCGATCACGTTGCCAAAATCGAAACCACTTCGATTACGCCGCTGCTGTCGCCAGCCCATGTCTTTGCCCGCCCTCTTCGAAGTCAGGACGAGATCAGGAGCACCTACTATCACAAGTACGGTGTGACACCCATCAGGCACGGTGAATAACGCGGAGACGCGCATCTATCGGGCGGGCAAGTGCTGGTCGGAACAACCAGGCGCGATCTATTCGATCTTCCGTTACGTGCACAAGACCGAGCCTGAAAAGCTGCTTGCCGTCTCGTTGTCGACACCAATGACAGACTGCCGACCATGCCCAACAAGGCGTCACGATGAGCCCTCTTATCTCGCCAGTGATCAACGTGGAAATGAGCGGTGTTAGCACAAGCTAAGCGGCAGCGACGGCCGCCACGCGTCGGAGCTAAGTAAAGAGTTGCGGGGCTGGCACCGTGCAAGACCTGTGGGCATCGGGTGAATAGGGCGGTGAAACAGATGCGTCGCCCTTCTTTTCGGCCGACGAATTGGCACCGCGAGGATTATCGGCGCAGATCGCGTCGATTGTCCGCTGGAGGTGTTCGGCCATGTCCGCTGAACTTTCCCTATACAGGAGAGGGCGGCAATCCAATTTTCCAGAGTATTTTATGCAGTCAGTCGAGATAAAAGCCATTGATAACAACGATTTTGATATTTGGCTTCCGTTGTGGAAGGGCTATCAGCGATTTTACGAAGTGGATATCCCTGAGTCCGTGTCGTTGAATACCTGGGCGCGCTTCTTGGACCCAGTCGAGCCGATGCATGCAGCACGTGCCATGGTGGGCGATCAAGCATTAGGGCTGGCGCATTCGATCTACCATCGATCTTCCTGGACAACAGGAGACTATTGTTATCTTCAGGACCTGTTTGTTGCTCCCGACGCGCGCGGCAACGGTATCGGCCGGGCGCTAATCGAGCATGTCTATGATGATGCGAAACGTCGTGGGGCGTCCCGTGTGCACTGGCTGACACACGAATCAAAACATAACGGCATGCAGCTTTACGACCGCATCGCTGCTCGCTCGGGTTTCATCCAGTACCGGAAACTATTTGCCTGACACGTTGATGCCTATCCGTCCGAGGTTCTGTTCGGCGCATCGCTATCCTCTGTGATCCAGGTTAGGTAGCGATGGATAGTTGCCGTCGCGCACCCCGGTTGGCGCGTAACTTTCTTGGCGGCGCCGCCCGCGAGGAAAAACTTGCCGCCGACTCCGCCGAGTTCGCGCGCGCTGTTGGTCTAATCAGCGCACGCACTGAGACTGTGTGGGGCGTACAACCGGTGTGCAACTGCAATAAGATGCTTTAGCGTTTCAAGTTCCCGAGGTCCTATGTCCCAAATCGACTGGCTGAGCCATCTCCTGCAAATGATCACCATCACCGGTCAGTTGGAGGTGCGCTGTGACTACGGTGCACCATGGCGTGTAGCTTGGGCTAAATCCGCGGCGCATGAGATCCCCTACCACGTTGTGCTCAAGGGCCGTGCTATTTTCGAAGATCCGGAGAGGGAGACGGCCAGGGAGCTGGTGAGCGGAGATATCGTGCTGTTGCCTCACGGGGCGGCGCACGTGCTGCACGATGGCAGCGGACATGCGCCAAGACTTACCCGCAATCGCCAAGGTTCTGCAGGATGGATACTCAGCGAGAATGATGGCCAGGGCGAGCATTTGGACCTGTTGTGCGGACGATTTTTCATCGGGCAGCCCCATGATCGTCTGATTCGCAATTATCTTCCTACGAATCTGGTGGTACGGGCCATGGACAGCCATGGTGAAGAGGGTATCGTGTCCGCTTCGAATCACCTGGCCAGTCTCGTGGGGCTGATGCGCATGGAGTCCGACGGTGACAAACCAGGCGGACGCGCCATCCTCAACGCGCTTAGCTCGGCGCTGTTTACCCTGGTACTGCGCGCGGCGAGCGAATCCGAGCAAGCCTCGGCAGGCTTGTTGGCGCTGGCTGGCCATCCACGGCTGGCCCCGGCCATTTCGGCCATGTTTGCCGATCCGGCGCGGCCCTGGACTCTGCCTGATCTGGCCGACTTGTGCAGCATGTCACGCGCCACCTTCATGCGGCACTTTCAGGACGCACTGGGACGCTCGGCCGTCGAACTGTTGAGCGATATCCGGATGAGTCTGGCCGCGAACGAGCTCAAGAAGCCTGCGATGACCACCGAGACTGTAGCCGAGTCTGTCGGATACCAATCCGTATCGGCATTCCGGCGTGTGTTCACCGACAGGATGGGGATGACGCCGGGGCAATGGCGCAGTCAGGCACGCAAGGGCGAGTAATTCACTTCACTTTCGGTGTGTAGTCTTGACGAGGCGTTAAACGCGTCTGCGTTGAGCAGGCCATCCCTCTGAGCAGAGCTCGTTCGGTTCTTGCCTAGCAACGGCGCGCGGTCAGACATGCAGACGACCCATTAGCAACTGTCCTGGGGGCACATTGGATTGGAGTGTGGTTATTGTGCCGTTTCGTTCAGGCAATGCTTCCATCACGGCGAGACTTTCCAGCAACCGGTCGCGCATCAAGTTCAGCAGTGGCTGGAAGTGCTCGCTGCACTGGATGACCCGTGCCAGGGTCTGGCGCGGGATCTCTATACCGTGTCGGCTCAGTACCGTCTCGAAGTGATACAGCGGTAGGCCGTCGACATATTTGATGGTCAACAGCATGGCCAATACGCTGGGGCTGGCCATGCTCTTTTCGATTAACTGGGCGGGTTTGTTGGCGGTGACCCGAAGCGGTTTCACAACCACGGCAGCCATCAACTTTACGGATGTGTTTGATCACCCGAATCTGCATCGGCACGATGTCCAGCTGCTCGCTGGATTCTTCGCCGATGGCGTGTTTACGGCGACCACAGGCGCAAGTCAGTTCATGTTCGGGCAGTTCGTGGATGACTTCGATACGTGGCAGGTCGGTCGACAACGGCTTGCGTTTGCCACGGCGGGAAGTGGGCGCAACCACTTCTTATTAGCGCTGATGCGATTTTGACCCAGACTGATGCTTTTAGCTGACCCATGTGCAGCCTCTGAAGTCCAGCGCAAGGCCATTGCTTGCTGAATACTCGAATGGGTCAATGATTTCCGGCAGTTTGGGTCAAAATCGCATTAGCGCTAACAGATATGTTGGCTTCAGAGTTATCTGGCATGGATATCGTCCTCGAGTAACTGGTGCGGGACGTCTAACTGAACTCGCCGCTGGCTGAAGCCACTTCTACAGGTCCGCTGACACTTGGGTAATTGCACTGACTCGACCACCCATTTGCATTGCCACTGACCAGCCATTTGCACCGGATTTGATCCGCCCCCTTATCAATCATGACCGGCGGTAAACGACCCGTTGCAATCATTCATCCTTGAGCCTTTCCCGCGCCATCTTCAGAATGTCGGCGTGGAAGGTTCAAGTGTTTTTCAAACACGCAGCAAAGGTTCCGGAGAGCCCGCTCCTCAACTTGGTCTTCAATGGATAGGGTATCGGTATGATGAAAAGCGCTCATCCCCCTCGGAAGCCCCCGATTTGATCGTGGCAGGCTCTGCTAAGGAAGGTTTAGGGCAGAATTAAGCAAATACAGGGCCGCCATAGGCGCACAGCGCGCTGGATGAAGTCGTTAGGTTCGCTTCTGATTGAACAGTCAGATCATTTCGCGGATGTGATCCCGGGTATTCATCCCAGCTTCTTCTGCTGGCCATCGGAAGGCGATGGTAACTGGCCGAGGAAACCCCGGCCGATGTTCAAGTCAGGGTTTAACTCGCATGCACGTAGGTGCCAGGAGCTGCCTCCATCGGTGGGTGATTCTGATTTCCCAGCCCCAGCTGAATTTCGCGTTGCGCACCAGAACGCGCCTGAATCCAGCCCAGCCAACCTGGCCACCAGCTGCCATCGTGCTTCTGCGTATCGGAATACCAGGCACGCGGGTCGGATGGCAGTTTGTCGTTCTCCAGATAGCTAGCCTTGAGATTACCTGGCGGATTGAGGATGCTCTGGATATGCCCGCTGTTGGATAGCAGGAAGCGCCGTTCGCCACCGAGCAGCAGGGTCGAGCG
>Ga0163161_10001093_pt1 | contig 20526 bp, 13 predicted proteins | sample S45metaG_FD_129847 | JGI IMG/M metagenome (GOLD analysis project Ga0163161, IMG submission 129847) | Switchgrass rhizosphere microbial communities from Kellogg Biological Station, Michigan, USA - S4-5 metaG | ecosystem: Host-associated > Plants > Roots > Rhizosphere > Soil | place: USA... | reverse complement strand
GAAGCTTACGCCTTTGAGAACAAGGCACTCGCAGAAAAAAGAGAAAAAGAAAAGTCTGCCTACTTTATGTCTTTAAACGGATCCTGGAAATTCAATTGGGTACAGGACCCTTCCAAACGCCCGCTTGATTTTTATAAAACCGATTATAACGACGCCAGCTGGAAAGATTTCAAGGTACCGGCCAATTGGGAAACCAATGGTTATGGTTTGCCAATTTATGTGAACCAGCCTTATGAATTTACAGGTCAAAGAAAAAGAGGGGCACGGTTAAACCCACCTTTTGATATTCCTGAAAATAACAATCCGGTAGGATCCTATCGTAAAAAAATTAACATTCCTTCAAACTGGGATGGCCGGCAGGTGTTCATTCACCTTGGTGCAGTTAAATCTGCTTTTTATATCTGGGTTAATGGTAAGAAAGTGGGTTATAGTGAGGATAGTAAACTCGCCGCTGAATTTGACATCACCAAATATGTGAAGCCGGGAGAAAATCTTGTAGCCCTGGAGGTTTACCGCTGGAGCGACGGCAGTTACCTGGAATGCCAGGATATGTGGCGGATTTCAGGAATAGAAAGAGATGTGTACCTCTATTCTACACCTAAACTGGACGTGAATGATTTTAGGGTGAACTCTACCCTTGATCCAAGCTATACCAATGGTTTGCTGGACGTGGAGGTAAAAGTAAACGATTACCGGATGGACCAAAATACCAACCACAGCAGAGCCGATGTTTTTTCTGTTGAACTGGAGTTGGCGGATGCTAATGGTACTTCACTTTGGAAAGATGCTTCGCCGGCTAAAGAAGTGTTGGGTAATTACCATACTGAAGTTCGTTTTAAGAAAGAAATACCTGGTGTAAAGGCGTGGTCTGCAGAGATTCCTTATCTGTATACCTTGTATATCACCTTAAAAAACAACAAGAATGAAGTGCTGGAGGTCGTTCCGCAAAAGGTAGGCTTCAGAAGTATTGAAATTAAAGGAAGTGACTTTTTAGTCAACGGTAAACGCATCTTTCTAAAAGGGGTGAACAGGCATGAGCACAATGCTACACAAGGACATACCCTTACCCATGCGGATATGCGCAAGGATATGGAAATGATGAAAAAGCTCAATGTGAATGCAGTTAGGCATTCTCACTATCCGCCCGATCCTTATTGGATGGAGCTTTGCAATGAGTATGGATTGTATGTTATAGACGAGGCGAATATCGAGTCGCATGGAAGAGGCTATGACCTTGCTTATACTTTTGCAAACGATAAGCAATGGCGTAATGCACATTTTGAACGGATTACCCGCATGTACCAGCGGGATAAAAACAATCCTTCTGTTGTAACCTGGTCTTTAGGAAATGAAGCCGGAAATGGGATCAATATGTACGAGGCTTACGAATGGCTTAAAAAGACCGACGCAACGCGGCCGGTACAGTACGAACGCGCAGAGGAAGACTTTAATACAGACATGATTGTTCCTCAATATCCGGACCCTCAATGGTTGGTTCAATATTCAAACAGTAAAGAAACCCGGCCCCTGATCATGAGTGAATTTGCCCATATTATGGGAAATAGCCTGGGGAATTATGATGAATACTGGGAGGCCATTGAAAATCACCCTAAACTTCAGGGAGGCTTTATCTGGGAGTGGATAGATCAGGGGATTGATACAGTGAAAAATGGCAAAAGAATATTGGCTTATGGAGGAGACTTTCCTCTTGAAGGGCCGGTAGATCAGAATTTCAGCGATAACAATTTTTGTGTAAAGGGTGTTGTCACGGCGCACCGCGAATTGACTCCAATGGCTGTGCAGGTGAAAAAGACGCACCAGTTTATCAAAACCAAATATTTAGGCGACGATAAGATCAGTATCAACAACAGCTATTTTTTCAGAAATATCAGTAATGTCCAGCTCAACTGGGAAATCACTGAAAATGGCCGGATAACAGAAAAGGGAAGCATTTCCAGCCTGGATATTGCACCACGTCAGAGTCTTACACTTTCTCTTCCTGTCAAAACAAAGAAACAGGCCGGTAAAGAGTACTTTCTGAACGTACATTACGTGCTTAAGCAAGCAGAATCCTTTCTGGAAAAAGGATATGAAATTGCCTATGATCAGTTCGCCCTTCAAACAACCGAATCTTCTTCTTTAGTTTCTGCACCCTCTAAAAGTATGCTACAGCTTGACCAGACCGAATCGGCCTATACGCTTAAGGGAAAGAGCTTCCAGGTGGCGTTTGACAGAACGAACGGATTGCTGAAAAACTATATTTACAAAGGAGATCTTTTATTGCAGAATGGCCCTGAACCCGCATTTTGGCGCGCACCGACCGATAATGATATCGGTGCCGGATTCAATAAAAATCTGCGTAAATGGCGTACCGCTTATAAGGACGGGAAGTTGTTGTCTGCACAGGCTGTTTTAAATAGCGACGGAAGCTACACCGTAAGTTTTAAAAAGGAACTTATGGGAGGTGAAGCGATTCAGGAACAGCAGATCACTGTTTATGGAGATGGTACATTAAAAACGGACTTGCATTTTAAAGCTGTTAAAGGGCAATATCCGCTTTTATTAAGAGCAGGAACAAATCTGGAATTGGATAAACAATACAGCAACATTAGCTTTTATGGCAGAGGGCCATGGGAAAACTATGCAGACAGGAAAAGCGCTTCTTTGATTGGGGTGTATAACCAAAAGCTCAAAGACCAGTACTTCCCTTATGCCCGTCCTCAGGAAAGCGGTAACAAAACGGACGTCAGATGGCTGAGTTTAACCAATGCCAAAGGCAGGGGGATTCAAATTCTACATCAGGATAATTTGTTGAGCGTTTCGGCATTGCCTTATAGTCTTGATGATTTAGATCCTGAACAAGACAAAAAACAATACCATTCTGGCGAACTGGTGATGAAAAACAAAGCTTATCTCCATATAGATCTAAACCAATCCGGAGTGCAAGGAATAGATAGTTGGGGAGCACAACCCCTAAAGGAATACAGGATTCCTTTTGCAGATTATAATTACAGTTATTGGATCAAACCAATATAGGCTATATTAAGCATAGACACACATATCAATAAATCTATATGTATTTAGATATAGATTTATTGATATATATGCTTTATAATATATAATCTATTTTTTTTCAATAGATGTTTAAAATGGATTTTTTTATATTTTTACGCAATCGTTTTCGTAGATCATCTTATAAGTTCGTTTTTAATCGAATAAATGGGCTTACAACGTGAAATGAACCAAATAGAAAATTAAAGGAGATGAATTTTTTTGTGAAGCAAGATATTTTTAAGCTAACGAAACAGGTCATCTGAAAAAGCCTGATTTATAGGCAATATATGCTTTGATTCGCAAACGTTTGCGTTGAGTTAAGAAGATCTGGGAAGCTATTATTTAATAATTTTCATCTGTTACAGTGGTAGATTTTTGTCGATGGATAGGGACATACGGAACAGATCATACAAATATTAGAATATGATACGAAAAGTAAATTTGCAAAAAGAACTCATCAAGGATGTCGACGAATTTTCTGTGTTAACCAGAAATGCATTGATCAATGCTGGAATCGTGAAGGTACCAGATCTATCATTCCTGCATCCTAAAGACTTAAATGTAATTAAAGGTATTGGTGCTCAGGGTCGGAAAACTGTCCTTGACTTTTGTGCACGAAAATCTATCGTTTTTAATACAGTGAGTTACCTGATCAAGGGTAAAAACTGGAGGTAAATACTATTGCTGTTTTAAATACGTATTATTCCTTCATTTGGCGGGGAGACTTTTTTATACGGATGGTTCAAAAATTGTCTAACCATATCGTACCAGTCTTTACCACCAACACCATGACCCCTGTTGATAAACAAAAAACTTTGTCCGTTTGGCATATAATGGTTTATTCTTTGAATATAGATAGGCCGGCAGTTCGGGTCCATCTCGCCATCACCAAGCAGAATCGGTTTTAGAGAATAATAAGGCTCTTTGGTTGTTGCTTTAACTGGAGGGACCTTCCAGCAATCACACATACTCTTAATCACATCATTAATACGGTAACCTGTTAAATAAGGGTATATACTATAGATCTGCCGGACAACGTCCTCGCTGTGGTAGGTACTTTGATCTGCACAATAGGCCGAAATTCGCATGCCATCCGGAGCCTGGTTTTTTCGGAAGAGATCATCAAGAAAGGTCTGAATGTACATCTGATGATGGCCTCTGATCATCTCAGTTAGCATAAAGGGAACCTCTTTTCTCCGCATGTTGTCAGACATAGCATTCATAATTTCTGCCAGCAACTCGTTTTTTGTGTAAGCTATCTTAACAGAATCGGTTGTTCCTTTTTCAAGATAAGACTGATAAAATGTTGTATTGGCGATACCATTAAAATAATCCAGAAACCGCTGTTTAAGGTTTCCATATAGTTGTCTGTCTGTAGAATCCCGGTCTACATGACTAAATAATACATTCAGGGCCTCGTTAAAATTAACAGGTTCATCTTCATCAATAGGCGTGAAAATTGGCAATGGAGAATCAAGGACGAGCGACCTGATCCGTGTTGGGTCTTTCTTTAATACAGCAGTCATAAGGCCGCCACTATAGGAACCACCATATAAATTAACAGAATCAATTTTAAGAACGGTTAGTAGATCATGGATGTCGCTAACCGTTTCATCGGTATTGTATCCGGAAAGGTCAATTCCTTTGACCTCAAGAGTCTGTTTGTATTTTTTCAGACCAACCAGGACCATACTGTCTTTATTGAGGTTTTTGCGGTAGGACTCTTTAATGGCAAGATCCAGGTCAAATGCCCTTAAATGAGGTAATGCATAACGTGTACCGCGTTGTTCAAAAGCAATACAATCACGATCTTTGATGATTTCACTTCTTGTTGCACCAATAGCCCAGGATAAAGAGCTCCCTCCCGGACCGCCAGCCGTAAATAATAATGGATCTTTTCTTTTATCAGTGTTCTTACTTTCCACCACAATAAAAGGGAGCTTGATCATTCGGGATGATTTCTTTGATCTGTTTTCCGGAACAATAAGGTAACCGCATCTGGTTTTAAAACTGCTGTCTATCTTCTCAAAGGGCGTAGAAAAGGATAATTTAAGCGAAGCAGGTGCAGTCTTCACAAAACTGCTGTCCATCAGAAACCGGCAATTGCAAGATTCTATCTTCGGTACATATTTTTTCTGGGCAATAGTATGACCGGCCAGGCAATACATGAGCAAATGCAGAATAAAGAGTTTTTTCATAACCATGTAAGCCATTAGACCTTAAGTTATAAAAATAGTTGCATGGCGATTGCTTATTTTGATAGACTCTTGCGAAATATCAGAGACCTGTTGATCAAGCTATCGGTTTTCTTGCTTTACGATAAGCAGATGGACTTGCTTCCTTATACTTTTTAAAAATTCTGTTCAAAGGGCTTTCATCTGTAAAATTGAATTCTCTTGCAATTTCACCAATACGAAATTCACTGTGCAACAGCATGGATACTTTACTATGGTGGAATCGAGCGGGCATAACATGCAGCAAATTGCCAGACTGCTGGAAAATGGAACACTGAAGTCTCATGTCTCCAGCTCTTTGATTTTGAACAAATGGCAGAGGCACATCGAGCAATTGAAACAGGCAGAACACAGGGGGAAATTGTGATTACTGTCAAAGCCATTTAATCACGTCATAACAGACACTTTGAACTTTCGTTTTAGAAAGCCCTATATCTTTTTCATAGTTCGTAAATGTACATGCTAATGTTCATTTACGAACAACGTTTAAATAGACTATGAGCCCGAAGCCCTTCTATAGCCTACAAATTTATCTGGCACAAAGCTTGAGTGAAGATAGAAAACAACAGACATGCACAAATTCAATTTCCTGCTTATTCTTTCGATCCTTAGTTTTTCAGTCAGTACAAGCCTATATGCCCAAAAGCTGGAAAATGTAGATATCTCCAAGGTAACGACCACCATCAACCGAACCATTAGTATGAATGTTGTAGATAAACAGCATATTCTATCGGTTAACCCCGGGCCTGGAGCCGGGATTATAATGATCAAATATCCCAATTTTGAAAACGGGGAGATTCAATTTGAAGTCAAAGGGCAGGATGTCCATCAAAAAAGTTTTGTTGGCTTCGCGTTTCATGTCAAAAATGAAAATAACTATGAAGCCATCTATTTCCGCCCATTTAATTTCAGAACAACAGATGAACTACGCAGAAAACATGCAGTCCAATACGTCTCGCTTCCAAATTACGATTGGGAAGTTTTAAGAGATCACCATCCGCTACAATATGAGCAGCCTGTTGGCGAAAACCTTGATCCAAATGAATGGTTTAAAGTCAGGATTAAAGTGAAAGCGGGTAAAATCAGTGTATTTACCAATGATCAGACACGGCCTTGTTTAGAAGTCACTTCCTTAGGAGACCTGAAATCCGGGAAAATAGGCTTTTTTACAGGCGATGAATCCCCGGGGATTTTCAGAAACCTTAAAATTTCCAGGGAATAAGATTATACAGTTCCCATTTCTTGCAAGTAAACATTCAGGTCTTCTTCTTTGTCCAGACCTAACTTTTGTTTGATCCTGTATTTGCTCATTCGAACGCTTTTGGCTTCGATATGCATCATCTGGGCAATTTGCCGGGTATCCATTTTAAGATAAATGTATGCACAAAGCTTTAGGTCCAGTGCACTGAGCTTCTTTCCCGCTTTATGATTAATCAGGCTGAAAAAATCAGGATGAACCTTCTGGATCTGCATTTTAGCATCTTCAAAATCACTGTCCAGCACCATTTCTTCCTTCCAGAGTTTTTGCATATTGACCGGGTTTCCGTCATTCAGTTTTTCCTTTATCTGAAGCAGCATCTGGTTTTTATGTTCCAATTGTAATACATTGGCCATCGCTTCCTTTTTTAATTGCAGCTGCTGGGTCTCCAGTAATTGCTGTTCTGCTTTTAGCCTGGCCTGTTCTTCCTGTTCCAGTTTAACCTTAAGTGCAGAATCCTGCTTTTCCAGATCAAGCTGTTTCTCCAGTTGTAAAGAGTAACGCAATTTGAAATGATAAGACCGGAACATAAACAGTAAACCAAAAAAAGAAATCACCGCCACGCAGGCATATAAATAGTTCTGCCGTTTATGGCTCTGCTCTCGTTCTTTAAGCAGGTTCATCTCATTGTTTTTTTTTTCGGTTTCGTATTGTATTTCCAGTTTCTGGGCATTTAAAGCTTGTTTTTCATTAAAGCTCTTTAGGGTATAAGTGGTGATCTCTTTCTGAAAATCTATAGCCTTTTTAAGATCACCCTTCTTTTCATAAAAATCAGCTAAAGCCTGCACTACATTCAGCATGGTATAATAATAAATAGGTTTCCCAGTTTTTATAACTTCATATGCCTGTAATAAATACGCTTCCTGCTGACCATAATCTGCACCCCGCTTTGCATATTCACTCAATATACCTAAACCACTGGCCAGTATTTCCTGGCTGTTATCCACACCCTTTAAAACTGATATGGCCGTATTGGTATAATGCATGGCCTGGCTTTTCGCCTGTAGGTCAGTTGGAGAAAAGTATCTGAGGTAGAAGCTTGCAATATCAATACAAGCTATCGCATAAGTATGATTGGCCACATGACCAGGATATTGATGATAAAGCATTTCCGATTTTTTAAGATAAAACAGAACGCTATCCAGTTCGGCCTTGTTTTTGGAAGTATTGTAGTTGTATTCATGGGCAACGGATAATGCCGTGTAACAATTACTTAAATGATTATAATCGGTGGTTAGAAGCACATTTTCAGTAGCTTTTGAAGCATACAAATTTGCTTTTGCTTCATTGTTCCAGCCAGAATAAACGGCATACAGCCTGTAATATATTTTGGATGCGATATAAGGATCTGATTTTTTTTCCAGTTGTTTTAAGGCAAGACCACAGAATTTTACCACATTTTGCGCATCATCTAAAATTTTATAGACCAGAACCTGCGCATAATAGGCATAGGCCATGGCAACAGGGTCCTTAGCCTTTTTAGCCAGAACTAATGTAGAATCGCTGGTTCGTTTTGCCGATGAAAGTTGTCCGGTAGAGGTTTTGATATTGACCAGTAGCGTGTAGGCTTTTACTGCATCGGTATAATCTTTATTCTGCAATGCAATCCTGGCACTTTCACTGGCCTTGCTCTCCGCAAGCCCATAGTTCTTGTTGGTTCTGTATATTTCGGCCAGTTGATTTAACAATACAGGTTTTTCTTTTTCGCCCAGGGAAGGATTTTTCAAAACAGCGGTCAAGCTATCCGTTAACTCCGTTTGGGCAAAGCCAATCACTGGGATCGTCAGGCAAAACAGAACAGAAAATAGGTAGATTAAATATTTCATAAGTTCTCAAATTTAATTATAAAATGATAAGAGCCTGTGCAATACGGAGAAAAATATAGGCTTGTAATTTGTTGTTTGTGAATTGTTTATGGGCTATGTAGACATATTGTAGATGCCTTTGTACTGGAGGTAGATACTTTGTAACCTGCTGAAACTTGCTGCCTGTTTTTATGAAACTTAAATTAGGGGAAACCATATGGAGAAACTAAATCTTGTTTTAACAAAAAATCATGACCATGAAATACGATTTCGATATCAGCAACTTTACCAGAATCATTAACTCAGATGCCGTTCCTGCCCATGACAACAGTGGATTGGATCTGGAGTTCGGCAATGCGGAAATCACGATCAAGAAACCATATATCGACGCGGATGGTGATCAGATGGGCAATAGCATTTTTATTTTACACGATAATGGCCTCTGCATCTCTATGCGAATAGAATCTGGCTTTTTGTTTACGTTTTACCGGGAAAATAAAGGTGATAACTTTAAAAGTCTGGAGGCCGCCAGTCCGGAGCATATTAAACAATTTGCCTGGCAAACCTGGACCGCCATTGTAGATTATATAGAAAAAGCAGAAGAGGAAGGTGATTTGGAAGAGGGTAGCTACCCTGCATTTGAGAAGCAGTTTGGCATATATGGAGTTCCTTATGATCTGGAAAAATTATTTGAATTTGAAAACGAGCATGGCGGAGGTACTTACGCCGATGGTTTCTGTCTGACCACGATAGATAAAACAGGGCTAAAGACTTATTCAGAAGAAGGAAGTTTCCTGCGTTCATTTATAGAGTTTGCAACAGCAACAGCAGGCGGAAGTACCTATGCGATTTGGGTCATTAACGAAAACCTCGACAAATGTCCTGTTGTAGTTTTTGGCGACGAAGGAGGGATACATCCGGTGGCAAAAAATACCGAAGACTTCCTCCGGCTGCTGAGCTATGATGTCGAAATCACGGTAGGTTGGGATTCCGCCTATTTCTATAAAGGAGAATGGCGCGAGGAAGAAAGCGAAAACCGGGAAGCATTTGTACAGTGGTTAAAAGCAAGCTTAGAACTGGATCCTGTTACCACAGACGAAGAGGCCAATCTCATTCTCAAAGTTGCAAGCGATCAGTTTGCCGATAGTCTGTACGATTTTTTAATAAAATACGATATTGACGTGGATGAAGGATTTGAGGGCCTGCAGAAATACAGGAGTTTCAGTGCTTTTGAAAAGAATTTCCAGGGAAGGGAAGTTCCCCGGGAGCTGGTTCTTTTATATGACTTTCAGCAAGACCACCCCAATTACGCGCAATATTTCCTGTTGCGGGGATATGACCTATCCATTTTAAGAAATTGGAGTGAGAACGAAGCTTTTCAGAAATACATTATACCCTTTGCCAGGGCGACCAGTTTTGGTGCAATCTATGCCCTTTGGGATGATGGATCCGGTAAGGAAACTAAAGATATGCCTGTTGTAGTTTTAGACATAGAAAATGGCAGAGATGTGGTTGCCGAAAATGTATTGCAGTTCTTGCGTCTGCTCACCTATGATATAGAACCTGTGCTGGATGGTGAAACTTTTAAACTGAGTAATGATAGAGACAGCTATGCAACGAGCAACAACATAGAAGCCTATATTGAATGGCTGATGGAAAATTTTGGTGTAGAACCTGTAGAGGAGCCTTTCGAAGAAATTATTGACCCGGCTGAGGATAAATATGCGGACGCATTTTGGAATTGGTAAAAGAGATTACTCTAATAGTTGGAAGCTATTGCACTATAGAATTAATTGATTGTGATTGTTTTATCTAATGTTATAACTTTATATCAACTCAAAGAAGAGAATTAAGTATTTATCTAAAAATAGTATTAAAATGGAAAACGGATCAAATGACATCAGCAAATGCCCATTTCATAATGGCACCTTAAAGGACAACGTTGGCGGTGGGGGAACCAGGAACAACGACTGGTGGCCCGATCAGTTAAAACTCAGCATTCTGCGTCAGCATTCGCCTTTGTCTAACCCGATGGATGAAGACTTTAGTTATGCTGAAGCCTTTAACAGCCTGGATCTGGAAGCGGTAAAAAATGATCTCCATGCGCTCATGACAGATTCACAAGACTGGTGGCCGGCAGACTTTGGTCATTATGGTGGTTTGTTTATCCGTATGGCATGGCACAGTGCCGGAACCTATCGGGTAGGAGACGGCCGTGGAGGTGCAGGCGCAGGACTGCAACGTTTTGCACCTCTAAACAGCTGGCCAGACAACGTAAGTCTTGATAAAGCCCGCAGATTGCTTTGGCCAATTAAACAAAAATATGGCCGCAAGATCTCATGGGCCGATTTAATCATTCTTACAGGCAATATTGCTCTGGAGTCTATGGGCTTTAAAACCTTTGGTTTTGCCGGTGGACGTGAAGATGCCTGGGAGGCAGATGAATCCGTATACTGGGGTTCAGAAACGACCTGGCTAGGCGGCGACATCCGTTATGCACATGGTTCTGAAGGTGCAGATAAAGCACATGGCATAGTGGTCACTGATGATGATAAGGATGGTGACATTCACTCCCGTAACCTGGAAAATCCACTTGCTGCTGTACAAATGGGATTGATTTATGTGAATCCTGAAGGACCCGACGGCAATCCTGATCCAATTGCTGCGGCCAAAGACATCAGGGATACTTTTGGTCGCATGGCCATGGATGATGAGGAAACCGTTGCTCTTATAGCTGGAGGACACAGTTTTGGTAAAACCCATGGTGCTGCTTCGGCAGATCATGTAGGTAAAGAACCTGAGGCAGCCGGATTGGAAGCCCAGGGATTTGGATGGAGCAACAGTTATGGTTCTGGTAAAGGTGCAGATGCCATTACAAGTGGCCTGGAAGTGATCTGGACAAAAACACCAACCCAATGGAGCAATAACTTCTTCGAAAATTTGTTCGGTTTTGAATGGGAACTCACCAAAAGCCCGGCAGGCGCGCATCAATGGGTAGCAAAAGATGCAGAAGCCATCATTCCGGATGCATTTGATGGCTCGAAAAAACATCTGCCAGCAATGCTTACCACCGATCTTTCTCTGAGATTTGACCCGGCTTATGAAAAAATATCAAGACGTTTCCTGGAAAATCCTGATCAGTTTGCCGATGCTTTTGCCCGTGCATGGTATAAGTTAACGCACCGTGATATGGGACCAAAAGAACGCTACCTGGGGCCTGATGTACCACAGGAAGAGCTACTTTGGCAGGATCCAATTCCAGCAGTAAACCATCCACTGATCAATGAGAACGACATTGCTGCATTGAAAGCAAAAGTATTGTCCTCCGGACTGAGTATCGCTGAACTGGTTTCTACCGCATGGGCTTCAGCTTCCACCTTCCGTGGTACCGATAAACGAGGTGGAGCCAATGGCGCCCGCATTCGTCTGGCTCCTCAAAAAGACTGGAAAGTTAATAACCCGGCACAGCTACAAAAAGTACTGAACGTACTGGAAGGCATTCAAAAAGACTTTAACGGAGCTCAGGCAGATGGCAAGAAAGTTTCGCTTGCGGATCTGATTGTATTGGGCGGTGATGCAGGTATCGAACAAGCAGCGGCAGCTGCTGGAAGTTCAATTACAGTTCCTTTTATACCTGGCCGTATGGATGCTTCTCAAGAACAAACTGATGTAGAATCGTTTGGTTACCTGGAACCGGTAGCAGATGGCTTCCGCAATTATGGCAAATCAAGATTTACAGTTTCTACAGAAAAGTTCCTGATCGATAAAGCCAATTTATTGACGCTAACCGCTCCAGAATTAACGGTGCTTATTGGTGGCTTACGTGTGCTGGATACAAATTTCGACGGTTCAAAAAATGGAGTTTTCACTCAAAGGCCTGGTCAGTTGACCAACGATTTCTTTATCAATTTACTTGATATGAATACGGCATGGAAAGCAGCTTCAGAAGACAAAGAACTATATATAGGCAGTACCCGTTCCACCGGACAACCGAAATGGACGGCAACTCGTGCAGACCTTGTATTCGGATCTAACGCAGAACTCAGAGCTATTGCCGAAGTATATGGAAGTACCGATGCCCAGGCTAAGTTTGTAAAAGATTTTGTAGCCACCTGGAATAAAGTGATGAACCTAGACAGGTTTGATCTTCATCAATAAGATCGACTTCCAGTAGTATATTTAAAAAGGCACCGGAGTACGGTGCCTTTTTGATTTGTTCTATCGATGGAATCTGTATCTTCGTTGTAATGTTAAAGCTCGATTCTTATACAGCTAAAATTGAAAATGATGGCTTTGTGGTGATTCCGGATATCTTTACGGAACAGCAGGTTAAACAATTGGCACAGGTGATTGATCAGGCAGATACGTCTGGAAAAACATTCAGGAAATCTGCCGATTTGTTTGCCATCAGGCAATTTTTAAAGGAATTGCCAGGCGCAATCGAATTGATCTTTAGTGCTGATTTTAAAGCCTTGATTCAAGATCTTTTTGGGAAAGACTACTTCGTTGTAAAATCCATTTATTTTGATAAGCCCGAACAATCCAACTGGTTTGTATCCTACCATCAGGACCTCACTATTTCTGTTGACAAGAAGGTAGAATTGGAAGGATATGACATGTGGACCGTAAAGCAAAATCAGTTTGCCGTCCAACCTCCCCTGGATATTCTAAAGAACATTTATACCATTCGTATTCATCTTGACGATACTGATGAAAACAATGGAGCATTAAAAGTTGTACCCGGATCGCATTTAAAAGAGATTTACAGATCTGAAGATATCAATTGGTCTGTAGAATCTGAAGTTAGCTGCAATGTACCTAGAGGGGGAATTATGATTATGAAACCTTTATTAATGCATAGCTCCAGCAGAACGACCAGTAATCATAAAAGAAGGGTAATTCACATCGAGTTTTGTAATCAGGAATTACATCATGATTTAGAGTGGATAGAACGTATTAATCTGTAAAGACCGCAAATTAGGGGAGAAGCATAATTGTACAACCCTTTTGGCAATGCCGTTTACAGAATTCACCATTTCATACCTACTACCCCATAGCTGTATTAAAGCTACAAGCATAGTCCTTTATCGAAGGGTTATGAAGGGGATTAGATACATTTTGAGGCAATCTCTTTTATATAGATTGATAAACTTGTAGATTAGTGAAATCATAAAAATCTTTATATGGCACTGGTAATACCTATCCTCAGGATGTTCGATTACAATAAAGCAATTGAGTTTTATGTAGACTGGCTTGGTTTCAAAATAGATTGGAAGCATAGCCCAGAAGGTTCTCCTATTTATATGCAGATCTCGCTGGGGGATATTGTATTTCATTTATCAGAACATCATGGTGATTCCAGCCCGGGGGCACATCTACGGATTGAGGGGTTTAAGTCTTTAAAAGACTATCATCAGCAACTTCTTGATAAGGAATATAAATACAACCGTCCGGGTATAATGGTGCCTGAATGGGACGATAATGAGATTCTGGTTACAGTACATGATCCTTTTGGAAACAGAATCTCTTTTAGCGAAGTCATTGATTCGCGTTTATGATAATTGGACAATTTATATTGTTGGCTGTTGTATTGGTGTATATCATATATGGCATTGTTAAAGCTCTGAAAAATAACCAGCTCAGTCTCCTACATAAAATTGTGTGGATTGCTATCATAGTATTGCTTCCTGTTCTTGGTACATCTGCTTATTTAAGAACAACTTTTATTCCTAGAACTTAGGGGCATTGATGAGACGAATACCAATTCCAACGCTTTGTATATTTATTATCCTAACGGTCCTTTTAAGTGATTACAGTGGCGTAAGCGATGGACTTACAAAAATTGGTTTTCCCTTTGTTTTTATGCAAGATACAGGAGGGAAATGTAACGATTGCAGTGCTTTAAAGTTGTTTAATTGGTGGTACTTAGTTACGGATATGTTGTTTTCCTTTGGTTTATATCTTGTGTTGGTAACTATCCATAGATTTATAAAAATTAAGAAACAAATAAAATGAGGAAAATAGACGGTATTTGGCGTAAATATTATGGATTTTATCTTTATTTCACTGCGTTGATTTTCACGTTATGCACATTACCATCTTGCCAAATTTCCTATAAAAACTATGGAACGAGCGTCATACCTTTTAAGAACGACAGCGTAGCTACACTGGAATCTAAAAAATCACTTAACAGCTTAAATGATCAGGATTTTCTCTACCGATCCTTTTTAACCAAGAGTAACCAGAACATACCCTATCGCTTATTAACGCCCTATAATAATCAACCGTCAAAAAAATATCCACTGATCATTACATTTCATAATTCAAGCAGGATAGGATCTGACAATAAGAACCAGCTGGAACCATTGGCAAGAATATGGCTTGAGAAGAATATTAGAAAAAAATTCCAGGGATATGTAGTAGCCCCACAATTCGCCACCCGTCCCACTGTATATGCCCCTGATAGCCAAAAGGGAATACTTACCTCAAAGGCAGAACCTCAGTTATTCGCTATGATAGATCTGATCGATTCCATAAAGAAAGAATACAATATTGATGAAAACAGGATTTATCTTGTAGGTTACTCTATGGGAGGGTCATCAGTCATTGATCTCCTTAATTTTAAGCCAGATAAATTTGCAGCAGCAGTAGCCATTGCCGGAGTACCTCAGTTTGATCATACAGACTCATTTAAGAATGTTCCTGTATGGCTTATTCATGGAGAAAAGGACACCGAAAACCCATTTTCAGGGAGTGAACAACTTTATCAGGAGATCAACCAATACCACAAAACCAGGTACTGGATCTTTGAAAACAGAACACACGATAATATCGTTTCAACAGCACTCCTTGGCGAAAATATACCGAAGTGGCTGTTCACTAAGAAGCGGTGACTATACTGAAAACTATGTGGAAATAAAAGGACTCGAACCTTTAACCGGTACCGTATAAGAGTACTGCTCTAACCATTGAGCTATATTTCCATTTCTATTGTAGAGTAACCCGGACTCGAACCGGGAACCTCCTGCTCCCAAAGCAGGTAATCTGACCAATTGATATACTACTCTAAAAAATCTTGTTAAAACAAAAAGTCCCCTTAGACTTATCTAAGAGGACTTTTTGTTTTAAATATTTAAATTCAATACATAGCTATCCTCTTCGATAAATCGGTTCTGGTATAAAGCTTTGTATTGATGTTGTTTTCATATTTTAAATTGTCTGTTATCTATGTTTTCCTGCATGGACTCGAACCACAATCTTCTGAACCAAAATCAGACGTGCTACCATTGCACCACAGGAAAATGTGTAGAGTAACCCGGACTCGAACCGGGAACCTCCTGCTCCCAAAGCAGGTAATCTAACCAATTGATATATTACTCTAAAAAATCTTGTTAAAACAAAAAATCCCCTTAGACTTATCTAAGAGGATTCTGTGTTTTAAATATTTTTATTCAATACATAGCTTATCCTCTCCGATAAATCGGCTGCGGTATAAAGCTTTGTATTGATGTCATGTTCATGTTGCAATGATACACAAATTTTTAATTATCCAAAAATATTTTTTACTGGCATTGGGCTGAAGAGCGCTTAAAGTGTTCAATAAAACAAGGGTTGTATGACTGACAATTCATTGGTAATACGTTTTTTCTTTGCAGGGAAAGCGATAAAATGATAACTTACCAGCAGTTTGATCAGTTAAGATGCATCAGGATAATTTATACAATGCAAATGATACCGAACTTTTGCTCCAGCTAAGTAAAGGATCCAGGCCTGCTTTCGACGTGCTGTATAACCGGCATTGGAAGCAAATATATAATGCTGCATATAAGCGGCTAAACGACGAACAACAAGCCCAGGACATTGCCCAGGATGTGTTTGTCCAGCTGTGGACCAGAGGTACAACATCCCCCATTGAAAATCTGGCCGCCTATCTGCATACCTCTGCCAGAAATGGAGTATTTAAATATTTTGAAAAGCAAGGCAAACAAAGTGCCCTTCCCGATACCATAGAAAATATAAGCGATGAATATGATCGAGCGGATGCCGGAATACTTCATCAAGAATTCCTGAATGCCTTTAATGAATTGGTAGATACATTGCCAACCCAGCAGCGGATCATCTTTAAAATGCGTTTTGAGCAAGATTTGAACAGCCAGCAAATTGCAGAGCAACTGGGCATTTCCCCTAAAACCGTAAGAAATCAACTGGGCAAAGCTCTGGCTACACTAAGAACATCACTTGTGGTTCTTCACTTCCTTTTTGCAATGTATTCTGTCTGGTAATTCTAAGTCCGGAAGTAATAAATAGCCTTAAGATCAAAAAAATAAAAAATATTTTGCACCAGCGTGGGCTATTTTAAAATTTTAGACTCATATCTATATAGACCAGACCATGAAAGACGCTCAGAAAAAATATTTTCTTGAAATTTTAGAGAAATACAGGAAAAAAAAGGCAAATAGTAAAGAGATTAAATTCCTTGAAACCTATTACGATATGTTTGAAGAGAACGAAGACCTCATTAACGAAGAAAATGAAGGGAATTACCTTCATTTGAAGGAAAATATCAAAACTGCCATCGATAAAAAGATCAGCAGTCCAGATAACAATGGTAAAGAAATCAAAATGCTTTGGTTTAAATATGCAGCCGTTGCAGCTGCATTGCTCATGGTCTTGTTTGCATCCCTGCACTTTTTCAACACCAATAAAGGAAATAATCTGACCGCAATGGATCATCACATCAATCCAGGCGGGAACAACGCAACACTTATCCTTTCCGGAGGAGAAAAAATTGTATTGAACGGTGCTTCTCAGGGCGAAATAGCCCGTCAATCAGGTATAAGCATAACCAAAACCGCCGATGGTCAGATTGTATATACCATTACATCAAAGACCACAGACAAGCCACTTAAAAATACCATTATCACCCCAAAAGGTGGACAGTACAAAGTCATTTTGCCAGACGGGACAAATGTAGCACTGAATGCTGCCTCTACATTAACTTACCCTACTTCGTTTCAAGGAGGTGAACGCCGAGTTGAGCTCAAGGGTGAAGCTTATTTTGAAGTTACAAAAAATGCTGCAATGCCTTTCAAGGTACAATCTACAGGTCAAACCGTGGAAGTACTGGGCACGCACTTTAATATTAATGCCTATGATGATGAAAGCGTTATCCGTACAACGCTTCTTGAAGGCTCCGTAAAGATCACATCAGCCATAGCTTCAAGTATCATAAGCCCCGGACAGCAAGCTTTAATAAGTAAAACAGGAAAAGGCACTATCCTGACACGAGAAGTAAACCCGGAAAAAGAAATTGCCTGGAAAGATGGAATGTTCTCCTTTGAGAATGACGATATTAAATCCGTTATGCGGAGTATATCCAGATGGTATAATGTTAATGTAAGCTATAAAGGAAACCTGCCAGACATAGATTTTACAGGAGAAATATTCAGGACCGCGAAGTTATCTGAGGTCTTCAAAATACTTGAACTCAACGGTATTCAATTTGAAGTTGAAGGCAAGAATATCATTGTTTCCTACAACCAGGAAGCAGTTAAAACAATCAACCCCAAAAAACCATAAACTAACAGACCATTAACCAGAAAAAGAGACTATGATAAGACAACTACATTAAACAGGAACCACATAGAAACTGACTAAAAAGCCGGAAGTATCTCACCACTCCCGGCCAGAAAAAGAGGTCAGCAGCCCAACGTCTAAACCAGGCTGCTATTTGTTCAATATTCTAATCCAAAAATATGAAATTAACTTTTCTTTACAACCCCGTATTCCAAATACGGAGGGTAAGGTATAAACTATTAGTAGTGATGAAATTAACTGCTATTTTACTGCTGATCGGCACCATGCATTTATCTGCCGCCAGCTACTCGCAAAATGTTACAGTTTCCCGGAAGAATACCACCCTGGAAACCGTTTTTAATGATATAAAAAGACAGACCGGGTATCTCTTCTTTTACAACGGAAAGATAAACCTGAACAAGTCAAAGCTGAATGTGGAACTGAAGGCAGTACCACTTGAAGAGGCCTTGCAAGCCTGTTTGGTCAATCAGAACCTGACCTACGATATCGTGGATAAAACCATTGTGATCAGAAATAAGCTTACAGATAATACATCAGGTACAGCCACTTCCAGGTTTATTGACATCTCCGGAAAAGTTATCGATAGCGAAACTAAACAGAGCATACCGGGCGTAAACATTACTGTAAAAAACAACAAAGACCTTCGCGGGCAGACCAATTCTGACGGAAACTTCAGGATCAACGCCCAGATCGGTGATGTTTTAGTGTTTTCCTATATCGGTTATAAAGTAAAAGAGGTTAAAATAACCGATACAAAACCACTCACAGTAAATCTAAGTACGCTTGTTAATACCATCGACGATGTTGTGATCACAGGTTACCAGACCATTAAAAAAGACAGTTACACGGGTAATGCCGTCACCGTGAGCGGAGAGGAACTTAAAAGAGTAAACCCACAAAATCTGTTGCAAAGTATCCAGGCTTTTGACCCCTCATTTAAGTTGTTGGAGAATAACCTTGCAGGATCCAACCCCAATAGGCTGCCAAACATCAATGTAAGAGGCTCATCATCCCTGCCAAGCGGAAACGGGGAGGTTTTAAGGCGAGATAACATTTCCGGAAACATCAATATGCCTGCGTTCATTTTAGACGGTTTTGAAGTTAACGTACAAAAAGTCTTTGACCTCGACATCAACAGAGTGGCCTCAGTGACCTTGCTAAAAGATGCAGCAGCAACCGCTATATACGGTTCCAGAGCAGCTAATGGTGTATTGGTCATTGTCACCAAAGCACCCAAAGAAGGCCGGCTTCTTATTGAATACAACTATGAAACCAGTATCAATTCTCCCGATCTTTCCGACTATCAGGTGCTGAATGCCTCAGAAAAGCTGCAATATGAAAAATTAGCAGGATTATACGATAGAAATGTAGTTAACCGGCCGCAGGATGAACTGGATCAGTTGTACTACAACAAACTGGCCAATGTAGTTGGAGGCGTAGATTCTTACTGGCTATCTCAACCAGTGCGTACGGCTGTAGGGCAAAAGCACAGTGTCAATCTTCAAGGTGGTTCTGAAACTTTCAGATATGGAGTAGACCTGAGGTACCAAGCCAGGCCAGGGGTAATGAAAGGCTCATCCAGAAACCAATATTCCGGCGGGATGAACTTTCAGTACAACAAAGACAACAAGTTTCAATTCAGGAACGACCTGTCCATTACTCAAATGGAGGCCAGGGAAAGTCCATACGGAAACTTCGCCAATTATGTAAGGATGAACCCTTATTATCCAATTAAAGACGCCAATGGTACTGTACTCCGTGAGGTAGACACCTGGAAAAATCAGGCAGGTGACCAGGACATTGTTCTGAACCCATTGTACGACGCAGGCCTGAGCAGTTTTAACAAATCGGCCTACACAGAGATTATAGATAACCTTTCTGCCGAATTGCAACTGGCAAAAGACCTCAGACTAAAAGGTCAGATGAGCTTAACCAGCCGCATGAATACCGATGACATCTTTACTTCTCCCATGGCCAATGAATTCTATTTCTATGGAGCAGACAGACTTGATGAAAAAGGAAGCTATACAGACAGAAACAGGAAAGAAGTTTACTGGGATGGAAATATGAGGCTGACCTGGTTCAAACAACTGGGAAACCACGCATTGAATGTACTGGGCGGAGTTAATATCCGGACAGAACTATCTGATGAAAAAGAAGTAACAGCAATAGGTTTTGCCAACGACCGCTTTACAAGCATAGGCTTTGCTAAAGGCTTTGGCGACGAGGGCAGACCACAAAGCAGTATTAACAATTCAAGGCTGTTTGGCTCTTTCCTAAGTACAAATTACTCCTATAAAAATAAGTACCTGCTTGACGCTACCCTTAGGATAGATGGCTCATCGAAATTTGGTCTGGAGAATAAGCTTGCCCCGTTCTGGTCTGTGGGCCTGGGCTGGAACCTACACCAGGAAAAGTTTCTGGCAGATAACCCGGTGATCAGTCAATTGCGATTAAAGGTGTCCACTGGTCTTACCGGATCAGTAGAGTTTGCACCCTATCTGTCAAGGACCACCTATAAATACCTGAACGGCAACTGGTATTCCACCGGAATTGGCGCCATTGTAAATAACTATGG
>Ga0163161_10001092_pt1 | contig 20526 bp, 16 predicted proteins | sample S45metaG_FD_129847 | JGI IMG/M metagenome (GOLD analysis project Ga0163161, IMG submission 129847) | Switchgrass rhizosphere microbial communities from Kellogg Biological Station, Michigan, USA - S4-5 metaG | ecosystem: Host-associated > Plants > Roots > Rhizosphere > Soil | place: USA... | reverse complement strand
TGCCACGTTCTTGTCCACCGATATCGAAGGGTCGACACGGCGCTGGGAGGCCGCCCCAGATGCCATGCGGATAGCGCTGGAAACCCATAACGAGACCTTGCGCAAGGCAGTAGAAGTACACGCGCAGATACGCCATCGGCGAGGTGCCTAAGTGACGCTGGAAGGCTTGCTGTAGCGAACGGACGCTGACATGGCTGCGCTCAGCGAGCGCCGAGACAGTCCACGGCCGGTCCGCTTCGGCCTCGATGATCTCGATTGCCTCGCGGATGGCGCGCGACGGGATCTCGATCACCTCGCCCTCCAAGGCAGCACGATGTGAATGGTCTGCGGCCAGCAAGAGACCGCGGACCAGGCTCTCGGCGAATGGCATGCCGACCATCGGCTGATGCAGGACACTGCGAGGCCGGAACAGCTGCTCGGTGAACAGCGAAACCATGGAGATCCAGCTGCGGATGGCTTGAGTCGTGGTCGTCATCGTGGGTCGGAAGTCGATTTGGGAAGTTATAGAGCGTCCGAGCGCACATGCAAGAGCATCGTCGACAGCGTGGCGATCGATCATCACAGCCACCAGACGGCCGACGTAACGGGAGACGGCCGCCTTGCCCTCCGGCCGGTACACCGCCACTGAGCCCGGCTCCGCGACGACGGAGAAACTGTTATCCATCGCGGCCGAAGGAGTCGCGACTGGCAGAGTGACATGATAGTGGGGACGATGCTCACCACCGTCGACCCATACGTCGTCATGAAAATCCACGTCTAGCACTGTGATCGGACCGAGGCGACCCGTACGGTGCGTGAATGAAAACGAGCTTGTGTCACCGAGCGGCCCAATCTCTGGCCACCAGCACGGCAATGACTCCAGCTGGTGCTTGCGCAGCTCGGCGAAGTCGTCCAACGACCGCACGCAAACCCACGCGTTATTGTCTACTGTCACTGTGGTACATCCAATCCGGTCCGCGATCGCGATTCGTTTTGGCAATGTCCGAATTCCTGCGGTGAACTCATCAACGCCGAACGGTTCTCGCGCGGCCCGGTAGTTTCGTTGCGCTGCGCCGGAACGAGCCGCGCCGCAGAGTCTCTGTCGGTGTCTCACGGTAGCGCGCGGCGTAGGCGGCAGCAAACCTGCCGAGGTTGGTGAAGCCCCATTGGCAAGCAACCGACGCCACCGTGACTGTTAACGGATCCGGCCTGAGCAACACCTGGTGGGCTTGCGCGGCCGCACGGCGCGCAGATTGCACTGCCCGCAGGCAAGACGGAAAGCCATGTGGGTAGCTATGCGATCCGTGGCGGAACGGTCTGCCGGAGACACGGCGGGTCAGCTCCGCAGGTTCGTGCCGGCCGCGAACCGTCGCCTAGCCGCCATGGCCCTGCCAGCGGTAGGCCGCCTGGGGCATTTCGCTTTTGACGAAATCACCCGCCACCGACTGTCCCGCGGCGGCGACCGGGCAGCCAACAACGCCCTGCACCGCATCGCGCTGGTGCGCATGTCGGCCCACCCGCAAACCCGCGGCTACGTCCAACGTCAACTGGCCAACGGTCGGACCAACAAGGAGATTCTGCGGCTGCTCAAACGAGCCATCGCCCGCGAAATATTCAGACTGCTGACCCGACGCACCCGATCGACGAATACCGCGGCTCCCTACACAGCTGGTGGATCATGGGGTCGATGCCATCGACTACATGTTGGCCACCCGGGGCTCGACCACGGTTTTCTTGCACGACGCGGGCAGGTCGTTGTCGACGCGCAGTAGGCGGTCCCGCTCTGCAGAGATGTTGGCGATCGTTCTTGCCGGATCGATCGTCCCTCTTAAGCGTGCGTAGGCTGCCTTCAACGCATCAGCGCCTGCGGGAGTGGCCACGGCGAGTCGATCGCGTATTAGCAGGTCAACCTTGCCGGGCTCACCGATAAACACCCATGGCTGCGACGTCGTCACCGCCGCGCTTCAACGCGCCGTGGATGAGTCCGGCACCGCGCTGTTCCTGTTGAAGGGCGGCACCACGCTGCGCGCGAATGATTCTTTGTCCATCATCAATCCTGTTAGAGTGCGCGCGGATGTTTTGTACATCCGCTCTGAACGAGAGAAGAAAGTAAATGGCGCAGGGAACTGTGAAGTGGTTCAACGGTGACAAGGGCTTCGGTTTTATCACTCCTGACGATGGGTCGAAGGATGTCTTCGTCCACTTCTCCGAGATCCGCGGCAGCGGCTTTCGGACGCTCGAGGAAAACCAGCGTGTCCAGTTCGAGGTCGAGCAAGGACCCAAAGGTCCTCAGGCCGTCGGCGTGACCGCGGTTTAGCTGACCCCAACACACCAATGGGCTGGTGGGATCTCGCACCAACCCATTGGTGTGTTTAGGCGTCGCGCGACGGCTGTCGAGGTCGGCTGGGGTTTCGGCCGTCGGTTGGTCAGTCCCGAGTATGTGGGGCGAACTCATCGACGGCTTGAATGGCGTCCCGGCGGCTGACTGGTTGTTCGACGACTACTTGGGGCAGGCCGTTGGTGCGTTGAAGAATCGTTTGCCGCACTCGGCGCATTCCCAGCGTTGTCCGCCGGCCTTCTTGGTGTCCTCGATCGGGTACGTCCCGACGCTGCGGCATCGAGGACATGTTGGCGGCATACGTTCACAGTAGGACGTTTCTGGTGGGTTGCGCGGCGTCCTGTCGTAACGCCCTGGCCCCGAGCAGGTCGGCCACCGCCTGATGTGCACACCGGCTTCTCGCCTAGCCGTGTGCTGGGTTCAAAGTTTCCCCTGACTGGCGCGCCGGCCACGGCGACGCCCCCGTCGGCCCGACCATAAAGAGTCTCCACGTCCGCGGTTCGCCTCCGATTTGGCTATGGGCGCCCCCGGTCGCGTACCTTTCGCGGACGTGACGGCGTTAGCTAGCACGGCCGGGGCGTAGCCTACAGAGATATGCGGTGATCCGTGCAATGAGGAGTGTTGATGATGGCTGATCGCGTCATGAGGGGCAGTCGCCTCGGATCCGTCAGCTACGAGAACGACCGGAACCATGACCTGGCGCCCCGTCAAATCGCGCGGTACCGCACCGAGAACGGCGAGGAGTTCGACATGCCCTTCGCCCACGACGCCGAGATCCCCGGCACCTGGCTGTGCCGCAACGGCATGGAGGGCGCCCTGATCGAGGGTGGTGACCTGGCCGAACCCAAGAAGGTCAAGGTGCCGCGCACACCCTGGGACATGCTGCGTGAACGCCGCTCGATCGAGGAACTCGATGAACTGCTCAAGGAACGCCTCGAGATCATCAAGTCACGCCGCCGCGGCAGCTAGCTTAGCTGCCGGCCGGGGTCACGAACCTCGACCGATACCGGGACGTCTGACTGAAAGATCCGATCGGATGACTCAGAAGATTTGCTTTGATTGCTTCCATAAGCTGTTCCCTGACAAGCCAATTCAGAAGGTTACGTTGGGTCGGCAATGCGTTGTGTGCAAAGCGCAAACGGATCGAACGGAACAGATGATTCCTGTTGAGGCAGAGGACATTCCGCTGGTCAAGCAGATAGCTCAAGTGCCGCGGCGAGTACTACACCGCACTGAACGGCATGCCGACCAACGTGTCGCTGTTCGTATGGCTGCCCGACGAGCGGGCCAAGTGGGTCAAGATGCGGGCCAAGCGGGACCGCGTGATCCGCGCCATGTTCGCGCAATGAACGCCGATTTCGAAAAGGCCCAAGCCGAGGGGGTGGAGTTGTCGACCGCCGCCACCGCCGCGAACTGGACACAAATCTGTTGAGCTAGCCTAGATATGGTTCTGAACTGCACGAATAGTGATGCGCGATACTGGGATTGAGCCAAGCGGGCATTGCCGGCCGTTTACGCGGTCGTGGCGAGGATCGGACCCCATGTTTGGGACCACACGTGATGCGCGATGGTGAACGATCTGAGCGTCTTTTAACGTGTCGCACGGCATCCAACGGTTACAAGCACTTTTCTGCGGTCAAGCGGGTTTCCCGTATCCGCTTGCTTCGAATCGAGATGATCTATCTGGATGGCTGCCTCGCCCGGACTCAAATTGTGCTCAACGGTGGTCCGGTGGCTGTCACGGCCGCGCCCGCTACTGGTCGGCTCAAGGCAGATCCTTGACAACCACCGCACCACCGCGCGAACTGGCCTCTACCAGCGAGGGGGGGTGTCTGGTCAGTGGTTTCGGCGGTGCTGACATCAGCGAGTGTCCCTCGGGCTGACGGGGCGGCTAAGCAGATGGATTTCGGACGATACCCCGGAAATACGCAGACCCGCAGGTCGCCCACCCGCCGATATTGATTGACGCGGCCGTAAGGAGCTTACCAGCGAATATAGAAGTGTATTCATGCGTGTTCGGCGATATGCTGACCCTCGTCCAGGGATTGGAGGGGGTCTGTGGGCGGTGGTAAGCGTAGGGCGCCGATCGACGATCCACAGGACCGCGCGATGGCTGACGAGTTCGACGCCGAAGCCGACGACATGCTGGCGTGCCCCGTCGAGGGCGGCGAGATTCGCCGGCTGACGATGCTATTCGCCGATCTGGTGGATTCGACGGCGTTGTCCACACAAGTGGAGCCAGAGATCTATCGCCGCCTGGTGGGCCGGTACCGCGAACAAGTAATCAGGATCGTCAACCGCTACGAGGGACACATCGGGTCAACCCAAGGTGACGGCCTCCTCGCGGAATTCGGCCATCCGATAGCCCACGAGGACGACGTGCAGCGCGCCGTGCTGGCGGGGCTGTCGATCGTACGGGAGGTTGCCCGCATCGCTAAGCAGGCCAAGCGGCTGCTCGGGATCGATCTCGCGGTGCGTGTCGGGGTGCACCGAGGGTTGGTGTATCTGGACACCACGCAGGACGATGTGTACGGACTCGGCGCCAACCTCGCCGCCCGAGTTTCAAGCCTCGCCCAGCCCGGGACGGTCGTGGTGTCGGAGGCGGTTGAACCGTTGGTCCGAGGCACTTTCGAGCTCGAGGCGTGCGAGCCCGCAGCGGTCAAAGGCGTCGAGGGATTGATCGCGCATCATCGGGTGCTCGCTGAGCGTCCCGAACCGGCCAAGCGGCGGGTCTGCCCGCTGGTCGGTCGCGACCGGGAGCAACGCCGTCTACACAAAAGCTGGTCGCGGGCGCAGGCGGGGGCGCTAATGACGCCTGGCGTCGTCTTCTGTGGCGAGCCGGGAATCGGCAAGTCGCGGCTTGCGGCGCTTGCTGAGGAGATGGTCGGAGAATGTGGCGAAACGGTTGTCGAGTTGACGGGATCGGCATTCCACACCCGTACCGGCCTACATCCAGTGCGTACTCTGCTCGAGCGTCGTTGCCGCATCAGCAGGCTCACCACTCAGGACGAGCGGCTACGGCTCCTCGAGACTGAGGTCGCAGCCCACAACCTTGATCCGAAGGACGTTGCGCTACTGGCACCGGTCGCGGGCATCCCACCCGAGGCCGGATATCAGCCGGTGGCCGCGGAAGGCGAAAAGCTGTTCGGCCTCATCGCCGAGGCGGTGGAGGCCTACCTGCTGGCGTGTCTAGGCAGTGGGCCGGCTCTGCTGGTAGCCGAGGATGTGCATTGGTTCGACGAGGACACGCTCGAGATACTCGGCGCGCTGCTCGGCTCGGCCAACGGCAGGCTGCTGATCGTCATCACTGGGCGGCCGGGTGACTGGCTGCCTGACGACTGGCCCGTCAACGTGGTGGAACTCACGGCGTTGAGCGACGACGAGGCCGATGCACTGATCGCCTCGTTGAACCCGATCTTGACACACGATGAGCGTGCGGCGGTATGCGCTCGGTGTGACGGAGTTCCCTTCTACATCGAACAGGTCGCCGCCGAACTGGATGGGCCTGGGGAGGTGCCGGAGGCGCTGTACGAGCCGCTGTTCGCCCGCCTTCGTGCCAGCGCCAACGCGGTGCCGGTCGTTCAGGTCGCGGGGATCATCGGGCGACACGTCGACCGGGGACTGTTGGGCACCGTGTGCACGATGAGCGAGACCGACATCGACAACGTGATCGAGGAGCTCGAAGACGCGCTTGTGCTCGAGCAGTGGGGCGCTGAAGGCTGGCGGTTCCGGCATGAGCTGCTGCGCGAAGTCGCTGTCGAACTAGCACCGCCGACGGTGCGCCGCAGGCTGCATGCCAAGGTGGCAGACGCGCTGGTCGGCGCTGAGGACAACCCCGACTGGGGCCTGGTCGCAGGCCATTACGCGCGTGCGGAGCGGTTCGATGCCGCCGCATTGGCGTTCCAGCAGGCGACAACCGACGCCCGCCGCCGCGGCGCTCTCGCCGAAGCGCGTGGCTATCTCAGTCAGGCGCTCGATCAACTCGCGCGCGCCGCGCCCGGCCAGGAACGTGATCGTCGGGAATCCACTATCTTGCTGGAGCGAGCCTGGCTCGTCGCGTCTGCGGAGGGTGGTCGGAGTGCCGCGGCCGCCGCGGACTTCGACCGGTGTCTACAACTCACAGGCACCGAGTTGCAAGCCGACGATGTCGACGGAGTACTCGACCTGCTCGAAGTGGTGGAGTCCTACATCATGCGGGCCGATCCTCGCCGGGTGCTCCGACTGCTGGAGGCGATCGGCGGGGGTTTTGGCGACACCTGGCCGTTCAACCTCTTGATCGATACCTGGTTCGGAACGGTCGCCTGGTTTGGCGGCGAATTCGAGGCAGCCGCAAGACAACTCGAACAGACCACGGCTGGTTTCGCTGCGACCGACCATCGCACGGAAGGTCCGCCCAGGCTCGAGGAGCGGTTCAACCTCACCGTGGTCTCGGCCTACAGCCAGCTGGTTCTGGCCCACCTCGTCCGCGGCGAGTTCACCGCTGCCGAAGCCGCAGTGACGAACGCCGAACGCTTGACGCACGGGTTCAAGTTCCCCGAAGAGCAATTCAGCCTCGCCTTCGTGCGCTTCGTGGAGATCTGGCTGCGCCTCGAGGCGGGTGATATCGACCGCGCCGCCGCGGCGGCGACCGACCTTACCGAGATGGGTGAACGCCACGGCCTCAAAATAATTCGGCTCTTCGGGGTTACGTGGGAGGCCGTCGTTGAGGCACGGGTCAAGCTCGGTGATGCGAACGCAGAACCGAATGACCTGGCGCAATGCATCGTCACGATGACGGATCGGGTCGACACTTTGCGGTCGCTGGAGGTGAACGAATTCGTCATCTTCTTCGACAGCGTGATGGGTCGGTTGCTGATCGGAGACGGCCAGACCAACCGAGCCCGCGTCGGCATCGACCGCGCCCTGCGATTCGCAGACGACAGCGGGATGCACTTCTACGACGCCGAACTGTTCAGGCTGCGTGCCCGCACCCACGCCGATGACGCCGCCCGAGCCGCCGATATCGCTGCCGCCAGAGATCTCGCATGCCGACAGGGTGCGAAACTCTTCGAACTGCGCGCCGCGATCGATGACGTAGCACTGCGCGGCGACCGCGCGCATTCTGTACTTGCAGAAGCCCTCGGCCGCTTTCCGGCGGATCAATGTTGGCCGGAATTCGTGCTGGCTCGTTCCCTTCTGCCGTAACTGCCGACCTTCGCAGAACGGACATCTCACGGATGCCGAATTCGCCCATCCAAGTCGTCCCCTAGCGCGTACCGTGTGGGTTTCAACATATGAAATCCCTTACCGCGAACGCGGGGGAGAACTCGGAGGGGACGACATGACGAATGGCGAGCCACCAGAAGAGCCAGACGGCGAAGAAACCGAAGGTATCGAACAGCCATCAATTCCCGGCTTTCGACTGCCCGAAAGGCCACCTCCACCACCACCTCCACCTCCAGGCCCACCGGAACCTCCTCCGGCAGGCGAACCGCAAGCCGTCCTATTCGTGCCCGAAGGCATGGACGTGGACGACCCTCTCAATCTCAGAGTGTGGACCGTGAATGGCACGACGATGCGGCTCATCATCGCGCGCCGCTGCTGAAACGGGATGGATCGAGCAGCGGGTCAGTGTCGCGTCGTCCTCGTCAGGCCTCCGATCAATCGATCGCCGCACGCGCCCTTTTTCCTGCCCCTGGGATTGCTCTGTGTCACGGCCCCGCTTCGGGACGCCGGCCACGACGTCGAGATCGTCGACTACGAATTCCTGACGCGGGCAGGCCGATTCCGGCTCGACGACGAGACCTGGCTCGCCGACGTATGCGCACCCTTGCTTGACCGCGCGCCTCAACTGATCGGTATCACCGTCCTGGCCGACACCCTCCCGGTGGGCCTTCTCATGGGACGGTATCTGCGTCGCGTGGATCCGGGGATCGTCGTCGCCATAGGCGGGCCAGGCGTGTTCGGGGCGTTCCCCGGCTTGTTCCGCGAGTTCGGCGACGCCGTCGACTACGTCTGCATGAACGAAGGTGAACTGGCGTTGACGGATCTGGCCAACGCCATCGCCGATGGTGACGCGCATCCGCGGATACCTGGCTTCTGGTCGCTGGACCCGTCGGGCGTGCTTCTCGCTGCTCGTCGAGAGTTGGCGAATATCAACGACCTACCGATGCCCGCGTATGACGCCGTACCCGTGACGGAATACCTCGAGATGGCCGCGCCGCGCATCTTCGACGTGTACCTAGGTTCGGGGTGCACCTACAAGTGCAAGTTCTGCGTGACCTCGACCTTCTGGGAAAGAGACTTCCGGTCGAAGAGACCGCAGGCCGCCTTGGACGAATTGCGGTACCTCCACGGCAACTACGGCATTTCCCAATTCAACTTCCTTCACGACAACTTTGCCAACAGACGCGCCTATCTGGACGAGTTCATCACTTACTTCACGGAGCACAATCCCGGCTTTCAATGGGGCTGCGCGGTTCGCCCGGACAACGTTCGGTTCGACGACCTGAAGCGGATGCGCGATGCTGGCTGCTTCAGCGTTTTCTGCGGAACCGACGCGGGCTCAGAAAAGATACTCAGGGCGATGCATAAAATGCCGTCGACCAAGCGATCGTACGAACTGTTCGAGAACTGTATGCGCCTGGGTATTCCGTTCGAGACGAACACGATCATCGGCTATCCGGAGGAGACCCCCGACGACCTCGAGGCCGCCCTCGACGTCGTGTTCGACGCGATCTCCTACGGTGCGGGAAGCAGCGACGTCAGCATTCTGCAACCGCTGCCTGGTGCCGAGGTCACCGCTGAATACGCGCAGTCGCTGGAATTCGTCGGCGACGCGGGGCTCGGTACATTTCTGCCGGAGGAAGCAACGGAGCTCGCTCGCGCACACCTTGAGATCCTGTCCGGGTTCGGCTTCTTGCATCATCGGAACCGCCCGTTCGACTACTACCAACAGGTGCTGCGTCTCGTTCGCTACTTCGGTAGGCACTTCTTCCTCACTCTCCGCTACCTCAAAGTGGTGTGTCATCGCCGCTATGTGGACGTTTTCGAGGGGCTGCTCGGCGTCGCGGAAAGTGCACTCCCGGAAGCGATCCGGCACATGATCACGCGTCTTCCGGTGGACCGACAGCCATTTGCGAGGGCGCTCCACGATTACGAATCGGCATGCGATTCCCTGATCGACGTCGACGTCGAGCTCGAGATTGACAATGTCTACTCACAGATGAGCCGACGAGCTCCCGGCCTGGGCTACGTGCTGGTCGATGTCGAAGCGGATGTGGTGAGTCTGTTCCCCAACGGGGCTGTCAAGGACGGGGCCTCGCTGGAATGCCGAGCCACGACCTATCTGATCTACCTTTCTGCGGCGGGCTCGCGAGTGACGATTCGGCTGCCGAAGTGGCAGCGCGAAATCTGGGACGAACTGGACACTTTCGACGTCGTCGACCTCGATCGAATATCGCGGGCCCTGTCCTCGGACAATGCCGTGTCGCTCGACAAAGCCCAGCGTGCGGTGGAAAGAGCACGATCCACATTCGCGCAGATTCGGGCAGAATTGCGCTCCATCGAAGGCCTGAGGCTGCCTCTCTAGTAGTCAGCGGAGACGGAGTACATGGGCAATCGGGACGCGGTCGTGATCGAGTTGGACTCGGCGCCCACCGCGCTCAATGTGCCGACAAGCGGTGACTACCTCGAACGTTGCGTCGTTTCAGCACTGTTCCGTCCAGCGCTGCGCCTGCTTTCGGCGAGCCGCGGGTCAGACTATTTCGAGTTCGACGTCGCAGATGGTCAACGCTTCTCCGACGGCTCGGCGGTGCAGCCGCGGCATGTGCTGCAAACGCTCATCGCCGGCGCGTCATCGTTGCAGTGGGCTCGGCAGATCGCATACCTCGAGAAAGCTGAGATCATCGGAGACCGCCTGTGCCTGAGCATGCGGCGCCCCGCCTGTTTCTTTCCCGACATGCTCCGAACGGTCGAATTCGCACCCACCCATCCCGACGGCCTGGGCAACGGGCCCTACCGAATCGGTGACGAGTTCGACGCCGACCGCGGGTATTACCATTTGACACCGAACCCTCACGTAGAGGACTCCGATGAGCGGCCAGAGCTCGTGTTCCGCCTGCAGACCGACGTCGACGGCGCGCCCGAAAGGTTCCTCCGCGGCGAATCCGACATCACCTGCAACACCGCCTTCCCACTGGACCGGTTGGAGGAATGGCGGGGAAACAGTGCGATGCACCGGGCACCCACCGGGATCTACATGCAGGTGGAACCCAACCCGTCAGGCGAAGGGCCGCTGGCGAATCCACCCCTGCGGAGGGCGATGTCGGGATGTCTCGATCTCGCCTCGATCGCTGCGAGTTTTCCTGGCGGGCTTCGGCCCACTTCGCTCTACGTGGGGTCGGCTCGGCCTGCGGTGGACATCCCGCCGCGGCTGTGCATCAGCTATCACGACTTCTATCCGAATCGCTCCGTTCTGGAGAGGCTCAGCATGCAGTGGCGCGATCGGTTGGGAATGGACACCGAACTCGTCGAGCGAGACTATGCAGACTGGGGAGAGGATGAGGCGGATGGATCTTTCGTTCTGCGGTACCTTCCGTTCAACCATCCGTATGCTTACTTCGATCAGTGTGCGACGCTGCTTGCGGACACCGCGTTCGACCGGTTGCTGCAGCGGTTCGCCGCGGGTGACGAGGAATCGCGAGCAGCCATGAATCATCATGTGCAAACAACACTTCCGATGATTCGAGTGTTCGAGGTCATGGGGAATTGGTTGGCCGGCCCGCGCGTAGCCGGCTTCAGCTGGCCTACCGACGCCGTGTTCGACTTCGCCGGGCTTCGACGTGTTGACGGGGCGGCGTAGCCGATGATGCGGCTATCGCCGGCGATGAGTTGGAGCCGCCACGGAAACGACATCTTTGTCCACGGCGAGTCTCAAGTGCTTCAGCTGCGGGACTGCCCGCGCGAAGCCGATGCACTGCTGCGGCTGCTCGAAGTGGGGTGTGAGGCGGGCGCCATCGACACGCTGGACATCGAACCCACGCATGCGGCAAGGATTCTCGATTGGTTGCGCACCACGAACTGCCTTGTCCACAACGCCTCGTACAAGTGGGCCGGAACATCCCTGGAACGTCAGGCGGACTACTTCTGCGCTCTTGGCGCCGATCCCGACGAGGCTCAGGCAGCGATCGGCAACGCGCGGATCGCGATCCTCGGAGTCGGTGGCATCGGATCCGTCGTGCTTGCGCACCTGGCTTCCGCGGGTTTCAGCCGGTACACGCTGATAGACGGGGACACGGTTCAGCCGCAAAACCTGAACCGCCAGATTGTCTATGGCTTCTCAGACGTGGGTCGGCGCAAGGTCGATGCGGCAGCGGATTGGCTCGCGACACGTAACCCCGAAGCGGCCGTTCGTGTCGTTCCGCGAATGCTCACTGACGCATCCAGTTTGATACCTGAACTGCGGGAAGGAATTTCGCTGCTCGTGGTAGCGGCTGACTTCCCCACCGACATCGGTCTACGTGCCGCACATGCATGCATCGAGACACGTACGGCACTGATCGGCGCCGATTGCGGACTACACACCGCCAGTTGGGGGCCGTTACTCGAACCAGCCGACCTCGCGGCCTATATCTCGGCAATGGAGGCGGTCCTTGACCGCGCCCCAGTGCCGCCGGCGGCCCGGCCCATGACGGCGTCGTTCGGTCCAACAAATGCCATCGTCGCGTCATATCTCGCCCGGGACATCGTGAACTGGTTTGCCGGGCTTGCTGTGCACTCGTATCGGAAGAAGATGGTCATCGACCTGGATACGCTGACCGCCGAGTCCGTCGACCACCAAGAGGTTTTGGACAGTGTGTCGGTGGCCGCTCAGCGAACCGGTTTCCGCGCCTTGACGGAGAAGACATGAGGTGCTGCCGGGAAGTCGGCCACATATTCGTTATGCCTGCGTTCGTGCAGCCACGGATAGCAGGCGTAGGGGCTGTAATCGAACTCGTGTAGCCACTCAATGGTCAACCCGGCGCCTGCTAACGCGCTGACCACGTCGCCGAGCGAATGAATCCACTGGTAGAGAGTGTGGCTGGGCTGGTCGGCGTCAGGGTCGGCGTAACTGACTTCGTCGCGGAGTACCAACGGTTTCCGGTCGGCTTCGAAGTAGGGGAATTCGAAGCGAGTGCCCGTGTCTTCGTCGAGCATGTCGAGTAGAGGATGGAACTCGACGAGATAGAAAACGCCGCCCGGCTTCAAAAGCGCCGCGGAAACCGATGCCCAGGGCTCGAGGTCCGGTAGCCAGCTCAGTACCCCGTAGCTGGAAAAAACAATGTCGAACGAGTCGCGATCGAGCGGTCCGGGAAGGGCGTAGAGGTCGCTGCACACGAAGTCGGCTTGAATGCCGGTGTCGACGCTGAGTCGACGGGCAATGTCAATGGCGACTTCGGAATTGTCGACGCCGACCGCGTCGGCGCCGAGCCGGGCCCACGACAGGGTGTCGAGCCCGAAATGGCACTGCAGGTGAAGCAGTCGCTTGTCGAGGACATCACCGAGTTCGGACGTCTCGATGCTGCGAAGGCTGGAGCCGCCCGCGATGAAATCCTCGACGCTGTAGAACTTCGACGTGAGGTGCAGCGGCGCCCAGCAGTCCCAGACGTGCCGGTTCGCGGCCAACTGCTCGCGTTCGAGGGGGGAAAGGCTCATGCGCGGATGGCTGCCGGCGATCGTTTCCTCACCCGAACATCCTAATGAGGACCGGTAAGCGTTCGTAAGCCTAGATCGTGCCCCAGCCGCTTCTTAACCGCCAATGCCTGAGAAATGACCGGAATCGGCCACGTCTGACTGGGCACGTCCGGACGGGAAAAATCCTGGGGTACAAGGAAAGACACGGACACTTAGATTCTTTCGGGAAGTGGCTATCGGTAATCCGTTGGTCGCGGGTTCGAGCCCCGCCCGCCCGACTGATCGGACACCTTGATGTCCTCAGTCGAACCCAAGCGCGGCACGGTCCGTTTGCTTCACTATGACGTGCACTTCGAACTGCGTGCTCTGTCATAGCGGTCTCGGTCAGCTGTCGACGTCCATGTCGATCAAGACGGGTCGAAGCAATTTACCGGTGGCGTTGCGGGGGAGTTCGTCGACAAACACCACATCGCGGGGCACCTTGTGGCGAGCTAGATTGGCCTTGACGTATTGCCTGATCTCGTCCGCGTCCTGCGATGCCCCGCAGGTGGGTACGACGAAGGCGCGCAACCGTTTTCCGAACTCGTTGTCGTCGATGCCGACCACGGCGACGTCGGAGACATCCGCACGCTCAGCCAGCAGGTTCTCGACCTCCTGCGGGAAGACGTTTTCACCGCCGGACACGATCATGTCGTCATCGCGCCCGTCGACGAAAAGCAGCCCGTTCTGGTCGAAGTGACCCATATCGCCGCTGGACATGTAGCCGTCAAGGATCTGCTTGGTCCGGCCGTCGCTGTACCCCTCGAACCGCGCATGGCTGCGGACAAAGATCCGGCCCCGTTTGTTCGCGCCATCGATACGCTGGTCGTGCTCGTCGAATAACACCACTTCGGAGGTCACCGGCGAGCGGCCCGCCGTGCCGGGAGCGCTCCGCAGTTCAGACGGGGTGGCTATGGTGGCGAGCCCGCACTCGGTTGACGCGTAGATGTTGTACAACACATCGCCGAAAGTGTCCTGGACGCGGTTGGACAACTGAGGTGACAGCGCCGACCCGGCGCTGAAGATCACTTTTAGCGACGACGTGTCGTACGCCGATATGACGTCGGGGCCGAGTTCCACCATGCGATGCAGCATCGTGGGGACGGCGACCAGCATGTCGGCCCTGTGATCCGCGATCAGCCGCAGTGTGGCCTCCGGCTTGAACCGTCGAGCCGTCACGATGTGGTTCCCCAACGCCCCGCCCACCAGATACGTCGCCAGACCAGTGCCGTGGAAGATCGGGGAGACGATCACCATTGTTCCCTTACGAGGGAAGGGGATCCGGTCGACGAGCTCTGCTGTCGCCAATGGCGACACCTTCGCTCTGGGCGCACCGTTGGGCAACCCGGTCGTGCCACTGGTGAGGACGACGGAGCCCCCCGGTTTGCTCGGTGCAGGCAGCGGTTCAGAAGAATTCGCCGCGATGACGTCCTCGATCGTCGGCAGACAGACGGGCAGATCAGCGTCCTTGTCCACCCAGGTGAGGATTCGGGGCAGGTCAGTGGGCAGCGCCTCCAGCAACCCGGAGAATTCACTGTCGTGAAGAACTGCTTTGACCCCTTCCCGCGCGCAGACCTGCGCGAATTGCGGCTTGGCGAATCCGGTATTCATCAGCACTATCCGGGCGCCGATCTTGCCGCATGCGGCCATCGCGATGACCAGGCCGTGGTGGTCCCGGCAGAGCAGCCCGACGACCGAGGCTTGGGTGACGCCGAACTGACCGAGGCCGCGCGCCAACGCGGAGGACATCTCGTTCACCTGCCGATACGTCAGGGTTCCACGCTCGTCGCTGACCGCGGGCAATGACGGGTATTTGCGACCGCCTTGAATCGTCAGCGACGCTTGCGGACCGTACACGCCGGCGTTCTTCGCGGTTTCCAGCGTCATGCCAAGATTGCCGAGGTCGAGGATGCCGGCGTCAAGAAGTCGCTTCACGGCTAGTGCGGTTTTGGCGAAGCGACGCAGTTTCCGTCGAAGCCCGGGAATTCGGTCAACCATGGCACCCCCTGCCGCCGGTATCGATGCACGGTAGCAGGATGACCGGACCGGGGCCGCACTTCGGCCGTTCGTTCGCTTGAAGGATGCGATTGGTTCGGGTCGCCAACAGTGAACCGAAGGCCCCGCCGGACTGCAAGCGCCTGCGCTCCTCCAAATCGCCAAAGACGTTCATCGCGAATGGGATTCGACCGCGACCCCTGGTACCCGAGGTTCGAGTAACGTCTCACCACCTCCACAATTGGGCACCTTGACGTCGTTACTCGAAACCTGTGGGTCTCGTAGCACGTTTCGACCAACCGCTGAAGTCGTCTGCGGCCGTGGGGACCGTGTTTGGTCCAAGTAACACATCATCGTCAACTCGTCGGGCGCGGTGGCCATCACGTCGCGGAAAAGGCGGACGGCGTCCGCTACTTGAGGCCGCGCATAGGTGATGATCCCGCCCCAGACAGTCGGCAATGGGTGCAGCCTGAACTCGAATTCTGTCACGGCGCCGAAGTTCCCGCCGCCGCCGCGCAACGCCCAGAACAGTTCCGGTTCAACCGTATTCGAGGCGGTCACCACGGTGCCGTCCGCAAGGACGACCTCAGCCGACTCGAGGTTGTCAAGCGTAAGGCGATGCAGGCCGATGAGGTGGCCGATGCCTCCGCCCAGGGTCAGACCAGCCACGCCGGTGGTGTCGAAATTGCCGCCTGGCATTGCGAGCCGATGCATAGCGCTGCACGCATCGACACTGCGCCCCGTAGCCCCGCCACCGACGCGGGCGCGCCGCGATTCGGGGTCGATCAGCACTCCGCCCATCAGTCGCAGGTCGATCAGGAGGCCTCCGCTGCATATCGAGTGGCCGGCTACGCTATGGCCACCGCCGCGGATCGCCATCGGGAGTCCCTCTTGCTGGGCCCAGGCGATCGCTGCGGCGACATCAGCGCTATCCGCACAGCACGCGATCACCGCGGGGGCCCGATCGATCATCGTGTTGAACGTTGTCCGCGCGACTTCGTAAGCGGGATGCTCAGGGGCCAGCACGGGTCCGCGCATCGTCTGTTGCAACCGATTCGTCGACAGCGGCCCCCTACCACTGCCTCAGCGTACGGTGCACCGGATAGGCTGCGCGCAGTGAATCCCAGACCTGATAGCGCCCGTCGTAGTGCGCGGGGGAGAAACCAAGTCTGGCACCAAGATTGCGGCCTACTTCCATCCCTCGGCCAGATCCCACGCCGTCGCAGCGCTCGTCTCACCGCATCGGCGATATCCCGAACGGCCTTCCAAGTTGCGCAAGTGTCATGCCGCCGCGAAAGAACTCGGCTGCCGTCGGAAGATCACTGTCGGCCATTCCCTCGCCACGCATCTCCAGACCTCGGTTGATCCTTGACACTTCCGGGACGAGAAGGTTGAGCAGTCACTGCGGGTGCGCAGCCAGGTAGTCTTGAACGGGAATTGGTGATGTCGAAGAGTAGCCAATTGGCAGCAACACGTCACCTGCGCTCGTGTAGTAGTAGACATCCCAGCGGTAGTAGCCGGTGAACGCCGCAGGGTCAGCCGCGATTAGCGCCGCGTAGTCGTTGACCGCCTGCACGTATTGCGCGGCGTTGTTGTACCGAAAGATGGCGTGGTCGCGATCGTCGGCGAAGCCGTTGGCGGCAAGGAAGCGGCCAGCCGCCATGATGCTGTCGCGGGGCGAGTGAATGTCGCCTCCATCGCTGTAGGCGCCGAATGTCGAAGGTAAGAATTGCATGGGACCTTGCGCACCGGCAGTGCTCACGCCGTCGATGCTGCCGAACCGGGACTCGATCAGATTGATCGCGGCCAGGTAGTTCCAGCCGACGCCCGACGCCTGCTCCGCATCGTGGTAGTAACCGAGCAACTCGTCGGCCGGGGCCGGAGGCACGATGCGCCACGGCGGAACCGTGTCCTTTACCTGCGCCATTGCCGCGAGCTGCCGGCGGGCGTCGACATTGCGGTCGTAGGTTTCGAGGAGCGACGGTGGGATTCGGGAACGTGTGATGGTGTCCCACTCGCTGTGTCGACCGATCGCGCGGTAGGCCGCCTGCTGGCGGCGTGCCGCAGCGTCCAGCGCTGCCTCTGGAATCGACGGGTCACGGAGCGTCTGCTCATCGGCGACTAGGTCGTCCGCCAGCTGGACCGGGTCTGGCGAGAGCTTCGGCTGCGCGCCCGCAGACTCGGTAGATGCGTCGGACGCCGTCGTCTCGTCCATCATGGTCGCCCCGACAGTGGCGGGCGTGGGCGCCCTCGTTACGGATGGCGTCATCGGCGACGCACCGTTCGTACAGCCCATCAGTCCGCACATGATGGCGGCGAGGACCAGCAGCGTGCCGCGGCGCTGCGTAGGTGTGTTTAACCGTTTTGCGCTCACCGTGTCCGCATCCGTCGGTTGCTCGAGTCAGGCCGCCGAGTCGCGTCGACGTCGAAGCAAGTCTGTCCTATCTCTCGGTAGGACGGCAATCGGGTAGCTGATGGAGGGTGACGAATAAAGCCCTGTGAGCGCTCAACGGGCGTACCTGGCCTAGCGGGCGCTAATTCGGTTGCGTCGCGTTCCGTCAGGCGTGGTGAAGCCCGGACTTCAGCGCTGCCAGTCCGCGGTCCATGGCCTCGGCTGCGGCGGGTACGGTCGCAGCGTTGTCCAGTTGTACAGAAACGCCTGCGGCTCTGAGTAATTCGGCGTAGCGCGCTCCGTCGTCGCGGAGCGGGTCGTGTTGCGCGGTGGCGATGTAGGCGGGCGGCAAGCCCGACAGGTCTATGGCGTCGGCCGGGGCCAGCGTGGCCGGCAACGCTGTTGGGTCGCTGGAGTCGATGTCGGGCGGCTGATACCAGCGCAGGAACGTCGTCATGATGTCGACGTTCAGGATCGGTGCATCGGCATTGTCGACGACCGAGGGCAGCGTGAAATCAAGCGAGGTCGCCGGATACCAAAGAAGTTGAAAGACCACCGGTGGCCCGCCATTGTCCCTGGTGAGCTGGGGCATGACCGCGGAGATGTTGCCGCCCGTGGAGTCGCCGGCAACGGCGATGCGTGTTGGATCACCGCCGAGTTCGGCCGCGTGCTTGCCGATCCATTGCAGGGCCGCCCAGGCGTCGTCGATGGCCGCGGGGAAGGGGTGCTCGGGAGCGAGCCGGTAATCCACCGACACGACGATGGCCTCCGCAGCGATTGCGTGTATCCGCGCGGTGGCATCGTAGGAGTCCAGGTCGCCGATTGCCCAGCCGCCACCGTGGTAAAAGGCGACGATCGGCAAGTCTGTTTGATGCTCGATCGGTGGCCAGTAGATCCGCACGGGAATGTCGGTCAGGTCGCCGAACCCGACAGTGCGATCTTCGATTCGCATGGTGGTAGGTCTTCTGGCGTCGGCGGTGTCAGCGCCCGCCACTGCTGGCGTGCATCTTCGGCACCGTTCGCGAGCGTGAATTGCTGCGCAAGAACATCGGCGAAGGCCTTTATCGTCGGATCGACCTGAGCCGTTCAGCCATGGGTCCTGATTCCCTCATGTGACGTGAAAACGTCTCGCAAATCGCAAATAGTCCCCACCCATTGAGGCCGGTGCAGAGCGGCTGCGTTGTGATCCGGTACTCGCCAATGTTGGTTTGGGGTCTGCAAGAGTATGAGAATAGTTGTGGCACAACGAGTGCCGGATTTCGGTTAGATGGTCCTACTGTGCAACGACAACATGGTGGAACTGGCGGTTAGCAGCCGTCGGTCCACGTGGCGGCGTCAGCACCGAGTCAGCGAACCAACTGCAACCTTCTGACCCAATCGCGATTGGATCGATTTTGAAACCGCAGAGCTAGAAAGAGCCGGGCTTTTGCGCCGAAAATGGGTCGCCGACGGATCCAATCCGAACGCTCAACCGGACGCCTCCGCGCAGGACCACTCAAGTCATTGCAATGTCAATGGCGCGCCGCTCTCGTGATAGACGTTGCCCGATTGGATTACGCCGCCGCAGTTTGTCGACGAGCCGTACTCCCCGATGTTCGGGCTGTAGACCGTGCTGAAGTGGTTGCCCACGACCCTGAAATTCGCGGTCGACTTACTCGGGCAATAAAGCGTGTAGGCACCCCCGGCCAGCAGGTTGTTGCTGATCGTGGTGTTGGAGCTTGGGCCGTTCGCATTGTTGCCCATGATCAGCGCTGAAGTGCCGTTGCATGAGCCGTTGTTCGGGTATTGGCAGCCGGTGTCGAATCCGTAGATGGTGTTATGTTCGATGACCAGATTTGAGGCAAAGGCGGATTGCAGACCATCCATATGCGGCTGGTTGGGGGTGCCGTCGGGAAGCGTGAACAGATCGTGGATGTAGCTGTCCGTGATGGTGATGTCGCTGTCGGCGTCGAAGCCGTTTTCGCAGTTGTGGATGTTCACCCGGTAGACGTTGAAGTTGCGGTCGCCGATACCGGTGTTGCCGCCGCTCCCGGCTCCGTTTCTGCAGTCAATCTCGACATCCCGCACGGTGAGGCGGGGGTTGGCCGGGTCGCGGGCACGGTCCTCCATTGCTACGCATTGGGCCTTGGAGTTTTCGACGGTTACCCCCACGGCCTTAACGACGATGCAGCCGTTGACGTTTTTGCCGCTGACGACTTCGCCGTCGGTGGTCACGACCAAGTCGCCGTCCACCGCGGTGAGGGTGGTTCCCGGGGGTACGCCGGTGCAACCGGCGTTATGAAACGCCGGATACGCTGGGCACCCGCCCGGCGCAGCTTCAGCGCTTGGCGCGCTAGGTGTGCAGAACATCAGTCCAGCTGCTGACAATGCTGCAACGGCTGCTGGACATCGCAGTAGCTTCATCATGATCCCTCCGTCGCAGGTTGTGCTTGTAGGTTAGGTTCCCGACGACCGCCACGAGTGACGAATCGGCTACCCGCACTCCCGGAGTGCCTCCATGGCACACACAGTGTTCACGGCAGTCGAAGCCTGCAAACTGCAAAGGGTAGGCGCCGTCTTCTGTCCTAGCGGTCGTGGTGAGAGCCTGTGGCGGCAGTTTCGTCTTTCGGCTGCGTGCAGCCGTGCCGTGGTGGGTGGGTGTCGGCCGATTGATCGGTACCTTGGTCCGCCTGGTTCGTGACGTCTTGGACACGACGGTGAGCCAGCACAAGTCGGACCGCGTAGCCAAAGGCGCTGGCGCTGAACAGAACCGCGGTGAGCAACAGCCAACGGCCTAGGAAAGGCTGCTGGGTTTGTCCGGTGGCGGCCGAGTAGGTTGCAGAGCCCTGCTTCACTATCCCGGGCCAGAACATGAGCAGTGTCAGTCCGGATGCCAGCGTTGGGATGCGTACGTGGTTGCGGCCCGGGACGCGGAGTTGGCCGCGGCGTCGACGTCGTTGCCGCCTGGCCGCGATGCCCAGGAGTCGATCGGCGAGTGCATAGAGAGGAAACAGTGCGAAATCGTGGAAGATGACGGCCGCGACGAGCCAGACAGCGATCGATTGCCACCACGCATGCGGATTCCACAGTGCTTTCGGATTGAAGGTGAACAGGATGTAGCCGGCTAGCGAGAAACCGGCAACCATCGTCA
>Ga0163161_10001090_pt1 | contig 20550 bp, 17 predicted proteins | sample S45metaG_FD_129847 | JGI IMG/M metagenome (GOLD analysis project Ga0163161, IMG submission 129847) | Switchgrass rhizosphere microbial communities from Kellogg Biological Station, Michigan, USA - S4-5 metaG | ecosystem: Host-associated > Plants > Roots > Rhizosphere > Soil | place: USA... | reverse complement strand
TACACTGTTTCCGTTTAAAGCGGTCAACATTTGCATCCATGGCATAATGGCTCTAAAATTATCATAGTAAGCCTCAAATCGATCTCCATGCATGTTGATAACCGAATTCATAAATTGTTGTTCCGGCGTTATTTTATCAATAATAGAAGGATCAGTGTTTAATTGAACGAACTGATCTTTTTTACATGATGATATGGTAATTCCTATTAATGCTGCAAGCATTAGAACTATATAACTTGTCTTTTTCATTTTCAATTTCTTTAACTGTTAATTATTATAATGCTGCCCTCACAGAGAATGCAAAAGTGCGTACATATGGCATACCGCCATATTCTGCAAAAGCACCTGCACTGTTATTAAATAAACCTTCTGGGTTTAAGTGGTCAGGTAAGCTATTATATATATACATCAGGTTTCTTGCTGTAACACCAACATTAACCTGTTTGAAATTAATTTTATCGGTAAATTTCTTTGGTAAAGTATAACCTAATGAAACTTCTCTAAGCGCAACCCAGCTATTTTCAAATGTCGAATATTCCCTGATACCTGTAGACCACTGAGTTAATCTCGCATAATAAATCCGCGCACTTACTGGTTGTACATAACCTTTATCTGCTGCTTCCTGATAAGTTAATCCACCAACGTTAATGTTGTTGATGATCGTTCCTTTCGCAAATACTCCGTCAGGAATAATACCATCATTAGCAATTACAGCTCCTGAAGCGTCTTTTCTTGGCAAACCACCAAAATCTGCAGAACGGCCAAACAGTGTACTTTCGAAAGCACCAAAGTTAGTACCATATTGATGTGTACCTGATGCCATTAAGCCACCAACTTTAGCATCGATCTGGAAACCTAAATTGAAGTTTTTAAATCTGATGTTATTGATTGAGCTTGCATTGAATTTTTCCATCATCGAGCCTAAAATCTTGTTACCCTGTCCGGCATCCCCACTTCTAAAGTAACTTCCATTTGCTTTCAACAATTTTTTACCATTGTTTGGGTTATCGATATTATTACCTGCTGCATCGGTTGCTTGATAAGAGGCATAACCATAACTTGTGTAAATGCTACCATATTCTTGACCAGCAATAGCAACTGATGTCATATCAGCACCAAATGCATAACCCAAAGTATAAGAATCTACTCCAGGTGCCAATTCGATAATTTTATTCTTATTTCTTGCAAAATTAATTGAACTTGTCCATTCTAGGTTTTTAGTTTTGATAGGTGTACCTGTCAACAAGATCTCAATACCTTGATTTTGGATGTTACCCGCATTAAACAGTTTTTTTGTAACACCAGATTCAGAAGGCAATGCTAAAGATAAAATCTGATTTTTTGTATTCTTTTTATAATAAGAGAAATCAATACCTAAACGATCTTTAAAGAAACGCAATTCGGTACCTAACTCCAGTTCTTTTGTTAATTCGTTTTTAAGGGCATCATTTCCTAGTGTGTATTCTGGATAGCCATATCTAGGCATCTGTTTCCCATTCTCGTCAGTATAAGTACCTAAGAACTGATATTTGCCTGCACTTGTAACATAAGGACTAGTTCCTAATCCTGTATATCCAAAGTTAGCTCTTAATTTACCATAGGAAAGGAAATCGAAAGCAGATTTATTTTTTAAAGATTCTGAGAAAACATATGATAAACCAACAGCTGGGTAAGTATATGAGTAATCACCGTGTCCGTCAGGATAAGTTAAAGTTGAAGACCAGTCATTCCTTACGCTAAAGTTTAAAGTAAGCATATTTTTATAGGTCAAATCACCAAAACCATATACAGCATCTGTTCTTTGACTACCATCTAGGCGTGTATCCGTTACCGCAGCATTTACGGAATTGCCCATAAAGAATTTTCCTGGGTCTTTTAATCCACCATCTGTCCTGGTTCGGGTATAGTTGTTACCAAAATCTTTGGTCGTTTCAGCGCCTAAGCTCATATTGAAGTCAAAATCATCGCTTAATTTCTTACTTCCGTTCAACAAAAACTGCAACCTGCTGCTTTTTTGATTTGATTGACTTAAAGCATATTCTCCTCCTGCAAACCCTACACCGCTACCAATGTTTTTTGTTTCTCCAGTAATATTAATTTGGTTCAATGTTCCTCTAACAAGTGCATTTAACCAAGGTGTTATATTTGCTTTAACATCTATATTACCTCTAAAATTGTTCTCCCGTTGTCTCACATTTGTTTCGTAAATGTTGAACCAAAGGGGTGATAAACCATAGGGATCGTCGTTGCCGCTTAACACTCCTCCATTTACCGGATCGATGTACTTATTCTTCCAATAATTTGTATCGTAGCTTCTAGGGTTACCATAAACAAGGGCAAACAGCGGATTATTATTGTTTGACTGGTTGATTGGGTTAAAACTATTGCTGATGGTATAATTCACACCTGCGTTTATTTCGAATATTTTCCCGAATTTTTGAGAACCTCTAAAATCTAAAGCGTCGCGGTCAAATTTATTATTCGGCAAAATACCTGTACTATATAATTTTGAATAGGAAAGTCTGAATGTTCCAGTTTCATTACCACCTTGAAATGCCAAATTTGAATTGCTATAGTTACCTAGCTTATATGCGTCTAGTAAATTGTTTGGCTGCGCATTCCAGCTAATCATTCTGCCGTCAATATCTTTTACCTGGCTTCCGTCGAAACGAGGACCAAAGCTCCAAAAATAGTTTGCCGCATCAATTATAGGTGTACCAGAAGCATCTTTTGCAAAAGTTGGATTAATACCCGCACCAAATTCGTTCTGTAAATCCATTGTTTTGTATGCTTCCTCAATAGTTTGTGTATGCGAAAATGAAATACCTAAACCTTGACCACCCTTGCCTTTTTTAGATGTAATTAAAAGTACTCCATTTTGTGCTCTCGAACCGTATAGCGAACTTGCGGCAGCACCTTTTAAAACTGTAATACTCTCATAATCATCGGCATTCAGATTTTTCATGATATTTCCAAAATCCTGAGGGCTGTTACCGTAAGAATCGGCGCCACTTACTCCAGGCTGGATAAGAACACCATCAATAACAACTAAAGGTTGTGTATTTGGGCTTAAGGACGAGTTACCCCTAATTCTGATCCTTGATGACGACTGTGGCCCTCCAGAACCTTGATTGATCATTACACCGGCAACTTTACCTTGTAATGCATTTACAATATTCTGTTCGTTAGCCCTAACTAAATCCTCACCTTTTACTTCTTGAATAGAGTAGCTCAGCTTCCTAGTCTGCTGTTTTACACCAAAGCCTGTAGTTACAGTAACTTCTTCTAGAGATTTAGAATCTTCTTTTAAAGAAATGTTGAAATTTTTGTTGCTTCCTACTGTTACTTCCTGACGCAGGAAACCAACGGCAGAAAAAACAAGTACATCATTACTTGAAGCACTGATGCTAAATTTACCATTCGCATCGGTTTGAGTTGATTTTTGTGTACCTTTTACAGCAACATTTGCTCCTGGAAACGACCCGGACGCATCTTTTACCGTCCCCGTAATTATAGTTTGTGCTTGAGCTGCGATTGCAAAAAATGCGAGTAAAAGCAGGCTCAAAAATTTAAAGTAAATTTTCTTCATGTCCTATTTTGTTAGTTTTTAAATAATGTGATTAGTTGGTTTTAATTTTTCAGTTTGGTTTGTTTTATGCCATAATTTTAGTTTAAGTTATTATTGCTGGGTTAATTCAATAGGCATATGTTTCGCCTACTAATTTTTTTATTGTGCGCTGCGTAATGGGAATATAATTAATTAATAATAACGATTAGCTCGCTATAAAGCCTCACATCTAAATTATCAACTCTCTGCGGATCAATTTTGAAATCGTAATTACTTAGTTTAATTTGGTTTACAACAAACTTATGAAAAAAAAACATAAACAATGAAAACTTTTTAATTTTTTTAAAAAGGTGATTTTGACATAAAAAAAGCCTGCATAAAGCAAGCTTTCATCTAAAAAAATATCGTATCAATTAATGGATGCCCATAAACAACCTGCTCCATCTTATTTTATGCAAGAAAGATGCGGTACTATCCCAGCTCATCCAAACAAATAAAGCTTTACCAACAATATGATCTTCGGGTACAAAACCCCAATAGCGCGAATCGGCAGAATTGTGGCGGTTATCACCCATCATCCAATAGTAGTCCATTTTAAAAGTATAAGTAGTGGCTACTTTATCATTAATATACCAAATACCAGCTTTTTGCTCTACTTTGTTTCCTTCGTAAGTTCTGATTGCCCTGTAATACAATGGCATGGTATTGCTATCGATTTTAACCGTCCATCCTTTTGAAGGGATTTTAATCGGTCCAAAGTTATCCCTGTTCCACACTCTGTTTGGATCGTTCGGAAAAACACCGCCTGGAACAGCTCCGGCAGGATCTGGACTTAAGGTAACTGATTTCACAAAATCAAATGCTTTTAATTTATCGGCAATTTCTGGAGATGCATCTACAACGTATGTCTTATCTGCAACAGCAGGTGTTCCGCCTAAATTCAGTTTAAATTCATCAAGTACAGAATAATTAAAATCCATGGTTTTAAACTCGATGCGATATGGCATCATACCCGTGTTTTTTAAAGGCTCATTTTTGCCATTTACATTGGCAACACCATTGCTCATCGAAATTACATCGCCCGGAATACCAATACATCTTTTAATAAAGTTCTCACGTTTATCTACCGGACGGTCTATTATCGTAAATGTGCTTCTAACCTGCTGCCTGCCCATGCTGCGTTCTAATGCGTAATAACTTTCTGCCTGGTTTTCTACGGCAACCGTATCTCCTTCAGGAAAGTTGAATACCACAACATCGTTTCTCTTAATTTTAGATAAACCCGGTAAACGATGATATTTCCACTGCACACCATCCCAATAAGCTTTGGTAGAAGTGGTTAAGGGCATAGTATGGTGAGCAAAAGGAAAAGCAACCGGAGTCATCGGGATACGCGCGCCGTAATTAACTTTACTCACAAAAAGGAAATCGCCAATAAGCAAAGATCTTTCCATCGAACCAGATGGAATGGTATATGCCTCAATAAAAAATACGCGGATAATAGTTGCTGCTACTACTGCAAAAACAATTGCATCAACCCACTCACGGGTTTTAGTTTTCTTCTTCTTTGGGGCATCTTTTTTTCGTTGCCAGAATTTATAGTTCATATATCTTATTTTTGGTTTGCGATTTATTAATCGGTTACCTGTTATCTGTAATCCTTCGGTGTGATTTCACAGATGATGTGATTTCACAGATTATTGTGCTTTGGTCTTTCAGCTTTAGGCTTTGGACTTTATTCAAAAATATCAGTAATGCTGAAAAATCCTTTTTTATCTTTCAACCATTCTGCTGCTACAACTGCACCTAGAGCAAAACCAGCCCTATTATGCGCCGTGTGTTTAATTTCTATTTCATCCACTTCGCTACTGTAAATTACAGTGTGTGTACCTGGAATATTTTCTATCCTATGCGATTCTATCAGCAATTGTTCCGCTTTCGGAAACAACTCAACATCAGTCCCAACCACTTCATTTAACCACTCCTCTTTTCTGTCCAGGTTGTCTACAATCCCTTCTGCAAGGGTAATGGCTGTACCACTTGGAGCATCTAGTTTTTGCGTATGATGAATTTCTTCTACCTGAACCTCATAGGCCGGGTAGTTATTCATCAGTTTGGCCAAAGTTTGGTTAAGCTTAAAGAATAAATTTACGCCAATACTAAAGTTAGACCCATAAAGCAAAGTATTGTTACTGTTGTTGCAATCGTCTTTTACTTCCTGGAGCTTGCCATACCAGCCTGTTGTACCTACAACTATAGGCACATTGGCATCAAAGCAGGCATCAATATTTTTTAAAACCGAATCAGGCGTACTAAAATCGATAGCTACATCAGCCGATTTTAAATTTTGTCTGGTTAAATCTTCCTGATTATCGATCGTTATTTTTAAAACAATTTCGTGGCCACGTTCCACTGCAAATTTTTCGATAATCTGCCCCATTTTACCGTATCCTAAAAGCGCAATTTTCATCTGTTTATAGTTTAGTTTTAACTGTGATGAAGCTATCAGATTTTTGACCAATGTAGATGTTTTAATGGTATTCAATAAGGCTTGAGCCATTTATTTATCCCATTGTGGTTCGAAAAATCATGATGTTTTCATCTGTTTATATTTATTTTCAGTTTTTTACTCTTGTTATATTTAACCCTTAGCAGCGGATAAACAATTATGATTTCAAATGTAGTATCCTATATTGAATATCCATGATGGTTTTCGATGTTAAAATGTTAGTGATAATTTTAATGCAGGCGTTGCATTGAAGCCATACATCGAATTGGTATTAATCATAGATGGCATTACCTTAAAAGAAAGGTTATCATCAATATTGAAGAAATGCAAACGGGCTGCAACATAGGCATCAACTACATTGGCGAAATAAACCAAACCGTAAGAGAATAATACAATCTGTTTATTTCTTCTATAGGTATCTTTACGCTGGGTTATGCCTGTAGTAGAATAACGGCTGCCAAAAGGGCCGTTAGGATCAGGCTGATCGCTATGCGAGTCGCGATACTGTAATTCTGTTAGCGCTAAATTATATTGTTTGCTACTTTCGATATACGACATGGTAAGTACGGTTATGCCACCATAAATAGCTGCAATTTTACCACCAGTATACAGCTTTTGAAAAAACTGGCTTTTTCCGGCTCTTGTACCATAACCGTCGTTAAGCAGTTGTATATTGTACAATTGCCCCCACCCAGGTATAATCATCGATCTGAAAACAGCTTTTCTACCGGCAACCTTACCCGGATTAACATACTTGGCCTTCATCGAATCCTTTCTGGTCATCGGTTTTTTAGCCGCAGTATCTAACGATTTAGATAATTTAATTTTCGAAGTATCAACAGGTTTTAATACCGTATCCTTAACCTGCGCCGAGGCTAAGTTTACAAAAAAAAGTGTAAATGCAACAACCAGTATTAAAAGCTTAGTCTTTTGCATTACCAGTCTAATAACTCTAAAATCCGGTTTAAGTCGTCATCGCTCATAAAAGGAATTTCTATGGCCCCCTTACCGTTCTGACTTACTTTTAACTTTACACGGGTAGCGAATTTAGAGGCCAGATCGTCCTGCAATTTTTGATATTGGAAAGAAACAGCTTTTTCTTTCGATTTTTCGCTTCCTTTTAAAGGCACATGCTGCAAATTACGTACAAGCTCTTCTACCTTACGTACCGATAATCCTTTTTCTAAAATTTCCTGGTGGATAAACAATTGTTTGTCAACACCATCAACATTAATTAAGGCTCTTGCATGCCCCATGCTAATTTTCTGATCGCGGATGGAAGCCTGAATAGCTGGCGGAAGTTTTAGCAAACGCAGGTAATTGGTAACCGTTGTACGGTTTTTACCTACACGTTCGCCTAATTGCTCTTGTTTTAAGCCTACCTCATCAATCATCCTTTGGAAACTTAATGCTACTTCAATGGCATTTAAATTTTCGCGCTGAATATTTTCGATCAAGGCCATTTCCAACATCTGTTGGTCGTTGGCACTGCGGATGTAAGCAGGAATCTGTGTTAAGCCAGCCAGCTTCGAAGCCCTGAACCTACGCTCGCCAGAAATGAGCTGATATTTGTTTGCACCGAGTTTTCTAACCGTAATCGGCTGTATTAAACCTTGTATCTTAATCGAATCGGCAAGCTCGTTTAAAGCTACCTGGTCAAATTCGGTACGGGGCTGGTATGGATTGGTTTCAACTTCAGTTAAACTTACGTGACTGATATTGCCAATCTGCTCGGTTTCGCTAACAGCATTTACCTGCTGTTTCGGCGGATGAGAAGACTCGCTATCATCTAAAAGCGCACTTAACCCTCTTCCTAAACCTGTTTTTCGCTGAAAAGATGTCATCTATAATTTATAAAGTTGCTGTTCCTATGTTTTCTTCTTCCTTTAAAAGGCCGTTTTTCTTTACAATTTCGCGGGCAAGGTTAAGGTAGTTAATGGCACCTTTGCAATTGGCATCGTGCATAATTACCGAAACGCCATAACTTGGCGCCTCACTTAAACGTGTATTACGCTGAATAATGGTATCGAAAACCAGTTCGTGGAAATGTGTTTTTACCTCTTCTACCACCTGGTTTGATAAACGTAAGCGTACATCATACATGGTTAATAAAATACCTTCAATTTCCAGATCAGGGTTTAAACGGTTCTGAACAATTTTAATGGTATTCAACAACTTACCCAAACCCTCTAGCGCAAAATACTCACACTGAACAGGAATAATAACTGAATCAGCCGCTGTTAAAGCATTGATGGTGATTAAACCTAAAGATGGTGAACAATCGATGATAATAAAATCATACTGATCTTTAATTTTCTCCAAGACCGCTTTCATTTTGTACTCGCGGTTGTTCAGGTTAATCATCTCGATTTCCGCACCAACCAGATCGATGTGGGCAGGCAGTAAATCTAAATTTGGTGTATCCGTTTTTTGAATGGCCTGTAAAGGATCGATATCATTAATGATACACTCATAAATACTATCTTTAATATTCCGGGGATCGAAACCGATACCTGAAGTCGAATTTGCCTGAGGATCAGCATCAACCAGTAAAGTTTTGTATTCTAGTACGGCCAAACTCGCAGCCAGGTTTATAGATGAAGTTGTTTTACCAACACCACCTTTTTGATTTGCTAATGCAATAATTTTGCTCATCTATGTATCCGAAATTTACTTAACGTTTATTTGGGCTGTGTTATTTATGCGTTTTAATTGGCAAAAAGTTCTATTTTTGCGTTGTTTACGGCCTTTTTCACAATCAGCTAAGATACAAACTATATGGCAATTTTAGCAAGAAGCATGTTTGGGTTTTACACATCTTATTAACAATTATCCATGATCACAATTATAGCCGCTACCAACAGGCCCAATAGCAATACGCTAAAAGTTGCTAAATATTACCAAAGGCAACTAAAAGAAAAAGGAGCTGATGCCAATTTGTTCAGCCTGGAGCACCTGCCTATAGATGTTTTGAATACGGATATGTATGGCAAACGATCAGAAGCTTTTCAAGAAATCCAGAACATGATCAATAACACCGAAAAGTTTTTATTTATCATGCCAGAGTACAATGGAAGCTACCCAGGTGTGCTAAAAGTGTTAATAGATGCCTGCAATTTCCCCGATAGTTTTTATGATAAAAAGGCTGCTTTAGTCGGAATTTCTTCTGGTAAATATGGTAATATCCGTGGCGTAGATCATTTTACAGGTGTTTGTCATTATATTCATCTGCATATTTTACCCTTACGTTTGCACATTCCGAATATTAAAACCGAGTTAGATGCAGAGGGTAATTTCAATCATCCGGATACGATCAAGTTTACCAACGAGCAGGTAGAAAAATTTATCAAATTCTAATCGCGATTTTCCTCTGCACCCTGCAACCCTAAATCATGGTACAGACCGTGCAACCTAAACCCAATGGAAGCGGGTACGCAGTAAAGCGGACAGTGGGAATACATCGACCTAGATGCTACCAAATCTGCTTTCCAAAAAACAAAAACTCATTTTTTTGTTTGGAAAAGCAGTACCTGTATTTCATATGAGCGTCAATCCTGCTTTCTGTTACAAGTCCTCACTGCGCTGCGGGCTTTCCACGTCAATCAGGTTTAAAAACAAAAGGCAGTGCTTTAAACTTCCAGAAACAATAGTCCATTATAATAAAAAGATTTCTTTCACAATCTTGCAGCCCCGAATCTTAGTACAGACCGTGCCACCTAAACCTGATGGAAGCGGCACGCAGTAAAGCGGACAGCAGGAATGCATCGACCTAAATGCTACCAAAATCTGCTTTCCAAAAAACAAAAGCTCATTTTTTGTTTGGAAAAGCAAAACCTGCGTTTCATTGGAGCGTTAATCTTACCTTCCGTTCATACACCTGCAGGCCTTAATCGCAAGCTTTCTTTCGCAGCCCTGCAACCCCAAATTTTAGTACAGGCCGTGCCACCTAAACCCAATGGAAGCGGGCACGCAGTAAAGCGGACAGTGGGACTGCAAAAACCTAAATTTTACCAAACCTGCTTTCCGAAAAATGATAGTCTGATCTTCTTTTGGAAAGCCCAGCCTGCATTTCATAAGAGCGTCAGTCCTGCTTTTCATTCCAAGTCCGTCCCGATGAATCGGGATTCCCCGCTTACGGGCTTTCGATTGCAATCAGGTTTAGGAACGTAAAACAGTGCATTAAACCTTCATTAGCAATAGTTCATAATGGTAAAAACCCTACCAAAATGAAAAGGTTTTTTTGCTTAATACGATCACAACAACATCATATCCACCTAAAAAACAACAACTTAAACAATACCCTACATCTACTGGCATAGCTATTGACTGCAGGCTAAACAGATGCTATTTATTTAACCTTGGTTATGTAATTTAGTTAATCAGGAAACAGATTTAATTATAACCTATTTTTACACAAAAAAGAGAGAAATTGCTTTGCGTTAATAGTAAAAAACTCTCCGCCCTTTGCGGTTAAACAAAAAAGTCATGAAACCATCAATGATTTTCAAATATCACACAATAAAATAAGCAAATCATGATAGCTTCATCACCATTAAAAAAAACATAAACAGATGAAAATAAAAACCAAGCTCCGCCTCGGATTCGGGTTTCTCTTTATAATCGTTTTATCCTTCGGATTAATCGCACTCTTTTTTTTAAACGAGCTTTCCGATAAATCGAAGGTAATCCTTAAAGACAACTACAAATCGTTGAAATATGTTGCCGCTATGCGCAATGTAATCGATCAGAACCAATTTCCATTAAGCAGTACTCAACTGGCTGTATTTAGGGAAAACTTGAAAAATGAAGGGTTAAACATTACCGAACCCGGCGAAAAAGTGGCTTTCCAGAAATTAGAAACGGCTTTTAACATGCTAAACGGCTCACAATTGTCAGCCATTAAAGATAATAGCATTAAAAATTTACGCGTTGCCTTGCAAAATATCGAACAGGTCAATATGAAGGCCATTTACGATAAAAACGAATTGGCTAACGAAACTTCATCGAGGGCAAACCTCTACATCATGATTGCCGCTACCCTTAGTTTTATTATCCTCTTTACGTTCATTGTAAACTTTCCAGGTTTTGTGGCCAACCCTCTTGCCGAATTTAGTGCAGCGATAAAGCAGATCAGTCGTAAAAATTATAAACAGCGCCTGCATTTCGAAAACGAAGATGAGTTTACAGAATTGGCAGAATCCTTTAACGGAATGGTAGTTAAATTAAACGAATGGGAAAACAGCAACTTATCTAAAATTAAATCCGAAAAATCGCGTATTGAAGCCATTATTGCACAAATGCAGGATGCTATAATCGGCTTAAATGAAAAGGGAGAAGTACTCTTTCTAAATCATCTGGCTGCAAAACTAATGAGTCTTGACGAAGATAAGGTTATTGGCCAAAACGTGGCCGAACTGATGCAAAAGAACGAACTGCTTAAACGGATCATTAAACCCGAAACCAATGATAATACCCTAAAAATTTATGCTGATGATAAAGAATCTTATTTCTTGCTGGAAAACCGCGAAATCATCATCCCAAATTATGAAGAGCAGGATGAGAATACATTAATTGCCTCTTCTAAATCTGCCGGAAGCGTTTACACATTAAAAAATATTACGCAGTTTAAAGAGCTCGATGAAGCCAAAACAAATTTTATCGCCACGGTTTCACACGAGTTAAAAACACCGCTATCATCTATCAAAATGAGCTTGAAGTTGCTAAACGATGAGCGTGTGGGTGCCATGAACGAAGAACAGCATGAGCTGCTCAACCACATCAAAGAGGATAGCGACAGACTGTTAAAAATCACCAGCGAGCTTTTAGATCTTTCGCAGGTAGAAACCGGTAATTTAAAACTTACTTTTGCCATAACCAAACCCAAAGAAATTGTAAGTTATGCCGTTGACGCCGTTAAATTTCAGGCCGAACAAAAATCGATTCAACTGGTGCTAAACTGCGATCATAACTTACCAAATGTGAATGCCGATATTCAGAAAACGGCCTGGGTATTGGTTAACTTTTTATCTAATGCATTGCGGTACAGTTCAGAAAAATCGAAGGTAATCATCGATGTTTTCCAAAAAGACAATTTTATCGAGTTCGCTGTGCGGGATTTTGGAAAAGGTATTGACGAAAAATACCAGAAAAGATTATTCGACAGGTATTTCCAGGTACCAACCGATGGTCAGAATAAATCGGGCTCTGGCTTAGGTCTCGCCATTTCTAAAGATTTTATTGAAGCCGAAAACGGAAAAATATGGGTGGTAAGCGCCATTGGCGAAGGCAGTAAGTTTTGTTTCAGCTTGCCGATTGTAGAATAAATTCCGCGTTTTTATTTACCACGGAGGGCACCAAGCTTGCACTAAGGTACACAGAGTAAATAAAAAATGTAAAACAGAAGATGGGAGATGGAAAACGCCACCTCCAAACGCTTAACGCAGTGTTCTCTGTGCCTTCTCTATGGTTAAAAACCGGAGAAACTATGCCGCCCAGCGCTATACGATATATGGCTCCATTTCCTTATCAATGCTTTTACGCAGTTCCATTAATTTAATGGCGTAGCCATGCATGGCAATTTCTTTTTCGGTTTTAGGCTTAAAGGCGGGGATCGCTTTTGGCTGCCCGTCGTCGTCTACTGCAACAAAAACAATAATACAATGTGTATTTTTAACAAAATCGGTCTGCCCAACGGGTTTTGAAAAAGCGTCAACAGCAATATGCATACTGGTTTTACCCGTGTAAATAATGCGGGCTTCCATTTTAACCAAGTGCCCGATATGAACAGGATGAAAAAAACGGATCCCACCAACATAAACCGTTACACAATAAGTTTGGCTCCATTGTAAAGCACAGGCAAAAGCAGCCTGATCAATCCATTTCATCATCATCCCACCGTGTACCTTACCTCCATAATTAACATCAGAGGGTTCGCTTAAAAATTGAAGTTCGATATGGTTTTTGGTTCTGGGCATGGTAATATTTCGTTAAAAATTGCTTGGTTTCAATGTCGTTGCTAAGATATTATAAAATAAGCTATTTTCCTGCGGTGAGCTGTTATGATCTGTTAAGGTGACTCGATACAATAATAATGGCATCTGATCAAGTGTCAGTTGGTACCAACTGACACCACCAATAAGAATTCTCCCAGCGGTCGTCATCCTGAGCTCATCTCAGGATCTAACTCGCACGATAGATACTGGAATAGACTTTAATCGGTATTTATCTGTGTCCATCCGTGGCAAAAACAATAAAAAAGTAGTAGCGGAGACGCTGACTAGAAGAGAAGAGTGTCAGTTGTTACCAACTGACACCACATCAATTTCTAAACACAAAATTATTTCGCCATGATGCTAATCGCGTATCCTCCACCCGGGGCGCAATACTGCATTAATTTAGTTTTACTGGTTACCTCCATTTTACGGATGGTATAGGCCTTAGGATTGGTTTCGTAATGGGCATCTTTTGCATCGGCATAAATGGTTGCAGTATATTTTTTACCAGGATCCAAAAAGCTAAAATCGATTTTAGATGTTCGGGCCACTTCATCATTGGTACGGCCCACAAACCAGTTGTTTTTACCTTTCGCCCTACGTGCAAATGTGATATAATCGCCAGGCTCTGCTTCTAAAACTTTGGTATCGTCCCACTCTACAGCCACATCTTTAATAAACTGAAAAGCATCCATGTACTTGTTATACGTTTCTGGTAAATCGGCAGCCATTTGCAAAGGACTATACATAGTAACATAAAGTGCCAACTGACGGGCTAAAGTACTGTGCACAAAAGAGGTATTTTCAGGATTATAAACACTTACCTTAGTTTCGAAAATACCTGGTGTATAATCCATTGGTCCACCAATTAACCGGGTAAAAGGTAAAATGGTGGTGTGATCTGCATTATTGCCGCCAAAAGCTTCGTATTCTGTTCCCCTTGCTGATTCGTTTCCAATTAAATTCGGATAAGTACGTGCCAGGCCTGTTGGACGAACAGCCTCATGTGCATTCACCATAATTTTATATTCCGCTGCTTTTTGGATGGCATACAGGTAATGATTGTTTAACCATTGGCCATAGTGATGCTCTCCCCTTGGAATCATGTTGCCTACATAACCGCTTTTCACGGCATCGTAACCATTGGCTTTCATAAATTTATAAGCGGTATCTAAATGGCGCTCATAATTACGTACCGATGAAGAAGTTTCATGGTGCATAATCATTTTAACACCTTTACTTGCGGCATAACGGTGCAATTCTTTTACATCGAAATCGGGATAGGGCGTTACAAAATCAAATACATAATCTTTTGTTTTGCCAAACCAATCTTCCCAGCCTTCGTTCCAGCCTTCAACCAAAACAGCATCTAATCCATTTTTAGCAGCAAAATCAATATATTCTTTTACATGTGCGGTATTTGCAGCGTGTTTTCCGTTAGGTTTTGTCTTGGCATAATCGGTTACACCTAATTGCACACTTGTTAAATCGTTGTATGCCCAGGTACTTTTACCAGTAATCATTTCCCACCAAACACCTACATACTTGGTTGGTTTTATCCACGATACATCTTTAAATTTTGTTGGCTCGTTTAAGTTATAGGTTAGCTTTGAGGTTAAAATGTCGCCTGCTTTATCGCTTACAATAATGGTTCTCCAGGGCGATAAACATGGTGCCTGCATATAACCTTTATCACCAACTGCATCGGGTGTTAACCACGATTCTAACACCATGTTTTTATCGTCGAGATTTAACGACATCAGCGAATAGTTGATCAATGCCGCTTCATGGATATTGATGTATAAACCATCTTTACTTTTCATCATCAAAGGCGTTTGTAAACCCGTTGGCGAAAAAGTAGTTTGGGAGGCATTTGGCGTTACAGCCGCCTTCATTTTACCGCGTACTTCTGATAAGCTGGAGGTTACCGTATTGTACTCCTGTGTATCGTAATCGCCCGGAAGCCAAAATGCTTTATGATCGCCTGATAAGGCAAACTGGGTTTTCTCTTCTTTAATTACGAAATAATCTAAGTTTTTTTGCTCCGGAAATTCGTATCTAAAACCTAAGCCATCGTTAAACAAACGTAACCGCACAATTATATAACGGTTAGTTTCTTTTTGCGTTAAAGTTATCGCCAGTTCGTTGTAATGATTTACAATTTCTTTTACTTCGCCCCAAACCGGTTTCCAGGTTTCATTAAAAGTGCTCGTTTTGGTATCGCTTATGGTAAACCCGTTCATTAAAGATTTACCATCTTTAAGTTCAAGCCCCAGTTTGCTGGTTTTAATAACCTCTTTTCCTTTGTACTTTAGGCTATAGGTAGGTACTCCCCCTTCAGCCAAAGCAAAGCTGGCCACCAGATTGCCATCCGGCGATTTCAAATCCTTTTCGGGAACGTTCCCGAAAACATTCCCAAAAAAAAGCAAAGCACATATTAAAGTAAGGATTTTAGAGCGGTTAAAGTATTGGTTAGGTTTTTTATTCATGTTATCATTTATTTATTGTTATTACTATTTATATCACATTAGAACTTGCAGTTTCCAGTCCACACATGGCGATGAGCAACGTCGGTCCACTCAAATAGATCCTGAAACAAGTTCAGGATGACGATACGATATAAAAATCGGGATGGGATGACGTACCGCGAGTTACTCTAAAAGCAAGGTATCATCATCCTCATCAGTTAAGCTCAGCTGCACACTATCGCTACCTGCAATGCCTTCTATCGAACCACGGATATGGGTCGCATTTAACAATACTTTCTCTAACTGCTTTTCGCGTGCTTTCCATAAGCGCTCCATCGCATCGCGCTCGCGTTGTATAGATAGTTTCATACTCATAAAACCTTCTCTAATGGCTTTCCATTGTTCTGAAAACTCTGCTCCCATTAAGTAATCGTAAAGCATGTGCATTTTTTCGCCACGGTTTTCCTGCGATTTTACGGCACCGGCCAAGCGCAAAATACCTTCACGCAACACGTATGCTACAGCATTTACTTCTTCGAAAGAGCAGATCCAAACCCCATCACGCTGCCCGAAACAGTCCATGCCTTTTGGGTAACATTGACTCACGATTACCGCTACATCAATCCCCATACTGCGCATATCTTTCTTCAGTTTTTCGATCCAATCGCCACCAAAATCTTTGGTACGCTTGCTTTCGTAAATAATTTTACCGCATTCCTGCCCAAATTGGTTGCGTACCACCTGTACGCAATCTGCACCACGCACTCCCTTACCAACTTCTTCAATTAAATCAAAAGGATAATTGGTACGGAGTAATTCTTCCAAAATCAGTTCTTGCACTTCGCCCTGCAATTGCATACTGCCCTGCTCAGCCTTGCGTTTCATTTCTTCGGCCAATTTTTTCTGGTCGTCGAGCTGTTTTTCCAATTCCTTTAAACGCAATTGGTGTTCGGTATCTTTAATACTATTTTTTTCTGCCTCTTGCTTACGGATCTGTTCTACCAACTCGTTACGCTGCTCTTGCATTTTACGTTGAAATGCAAGTTCCATTTCTTCTTCCTTTACTTTGAGGCTTTCCTCACGGCGTAAAAACTCCAGTTCCTTTTCACGGGCCAACCTGAGTTTTTCGGCGTTATCTTTCGCATTACCTTCCAGCATTTGCAGTTTGGTTTCAAAATCGGCCGAAATGCTTTTACGCAGGTTTTCCTCCAGACTATCCTTAAGTTTGGTTTTCTCTTCAGCAAGTTTAGCATTGAAGGCTTTCAATTGCTGTTGTTTTTCAGATTCGAAAATTTGCAGTTTACGTTGATATTCTTCATCTTTCTGCCGCGCATAAGCAGCCGCTTTCTCACGTAACTCTTTCTTATAATCTTCGGCCATGGCTTCTTCCATCGGAAAAACATGAGCACAGTTAGGGCATTTTATTTCGGTTGGCATAAATTATTTTTTACCACAGCGAACGCTTGGGTTTTGACAAAGATATTAAAGCTTTTTATCAATATATAAACGAGTTTTGCACCGTTACCATTAAAGTACCTTCGACCTGATTTCTTGACCGGATGCTAAAATTTTACTTACCGGGCATTTTGCGGCAATTTCCTCCAATCTGATTTTTTGTTCTTCGGTAAGTATCCCAGTACATACAATTTCTTCAAAAAATATGGTTTCTCCATTTTCGGTATCAATATTTACTTCCACCTCAATTTTATCGATAGGCCATTCCTTTCTATCGGCATACATCCTTAAGGTAATGGCTACACACGATGCCAAAGAGGCCATTAATAATCCCTTAGGGGCAAAACCTTTATGTGTTCCACCTAATTCTAAAGGTTCGTCTACTATAATATCATGAGAACCATTGGTTACCGAACACGCATAGTGTTCCCTGTTTATTGTTGCTTTTACCATTTATTAGATATTTAAAATATTAAACTTACCAAATATTATGCTTTATTGCGATTTGGTTTAGATTTTACGAAACATTATATGATGGCATTTGTTCTTTTTAAAAATGCTACGTTATGAAATACAGAAAGTTAATCGGAAAATACTTAAAGCACGAATCAGATAACAGTGCAAAAATAGCACTAGCCTTAGTGGCTGGTTTAGCAGCGGGCGCAGTAATTAGTATTTTATTTGCCCCTGATAGTGGTGCAGGTACCCGTGGAAAAATTGCCGGCGGGGCTAGAAATCTTCGTTATGGATTTCAGGACAAATACAATCTTTTAAAAGAGAAAGTTTTTGGTGTTGAAGCCATTGAAGAAGATATTGTTGAGCATGAAGTGCCACATTTTAAACATACTGTTACTAAGAAACGTAAATCAGATGTGAAGGAAATTTTAGAAAACGCGCATGAAAACGGTCAGGTACAAGAAGGCCAGGGATAAAAATATAAAGACATTAATTGGTTATTGGCATGCATTTATTAATACATGCCAAAACCTTTCACCTTTTAAACAATTTCTTAGTTTTACAGGATAATATCAGTATATGATTTTTATCCTATCGAAGATTTTATCTTTCCTCATTAAACCGATAGTATGGATTTTTGTGCTTTTGATTTTTGCAATTGCATCAAAACAGCCTAAACTAAGAAAAAGGTATTTAGTCTGTGCATTGATTGTTTTCTTCTTTTTTTCTAATTCATTTATTGTCGGGAAAATACTCAACAGTTACGAAGCCGGCTATCCGAAGACGGAGAAGTACGATGTCGGAATAGTACTGGGAGGTTTCTCAGGCTTAAATAAACGAAATAATGAAATTGCTTTTAATTGGGCAGGCGATAGGTTGTTTCAGGCGATTGCGCTTTATAAGAAAGGACAGATTAAGCAGATATTGCTTAGTGGTGGAAGTGCAAATTTGATAAACCGACAGGTAAAGGAAGCTGATTTAGCCGGCAAATACCTAAAACTGATTGGCCTTCCTGATTCTGCAATTCTGATAGATAACCAAAGTAGAAATACTGTTGAAAATGCCAAATACAGCCTGGCACTTATCAAAAAAAAGAATCCTAAAGCTAAAATTCTGGTAATTACCAGTGCCTGGCACATTCCAAGGGCGAAACTGATTTTCGATAAACAAACTCAGCACAAGATTGAATATTACCCAACCAATTTTTCTAGAGATACTGAATTCGACTTAAGTAATTTTATTATTCCAGATGCCAGCGCATTAGGAACATGGGAAATTTTATTTAAAGAATGGATTGGTTTGGTTGTAGATCGGATAAGGGCTTAACTATCGAGTTAATCTAATTGTTCATTAGTCATTGGTGCATTGGTTGAATTTCACACCTATAAACAACTGACTAATGAACTGATGAACTTCCTACCCTTCAATTGCTTTCCAAAGCATATCTTTCAGTTCTAAAATATTTTTTTCAGCTACTGAGGAAATAAATATAGATGGAATATCTGGCAGATCCTGTTTCATTTCTTCCATCAGTTCTTCATCTAACATATCTGATTTGGTAATGGCTAAAACATGCGGTTTCTGCATCAATTCAGGATTGTAAGATTCAAGTTCGCTTTTAAGGATTTCGTATTCTTCTTTAATTGAACGACTTGTATCGGCCGGGACCATGAATAACAATACGGAATTTCGCTCAATATGGCGTAAGAAGCGATAGCCTAAACCTTTACCTTTCGATGCACCTTCGATAATTCCTGGAATATCGGCCATTACAAAAGATTTTCCGCCCCTGTAACTCACAATACCCAGGTTAGGAACAATGGTAGTAAAAGGATAATCGGCAATTTCTGGCTTAGCAGCTGAAACTACTGAAAGTAATGTAGATTTTCCTGCATTTGGGAAACCAACCAGGCCAACATCGGCCAAAACTTTTAATTCTAAAATGTTCCAAACCTCTTGTCCCTGCTCGCCCGGTTGTGCAAAACGAGGTGTTTGCTGAACAGAGTTTTTAAAGTGTGCGTTACCCAAACCGCCACGGCCACCGGCTGTTAAAATCTTGGTTTCGCCATCTTTGGTAATTTCGAAAAGAATTTCTCCTGTTTCAGCATCTTTTGCTATGGTACCAAGCGGAACCTCTAGGATTTCATCTTTACCTTGTTTACCGAATTTATGGGAACTACCACCTGCTCCACCATCTTCAGCAATAATGTGCTTACGGTATTTAAGGTGCAATAATGTCCAGATATGGATACTGCCCTTAACGATAATGTGGCCACCACGACCGCCATCACCACCATCGGGCCCGCCCATTGAGGTTAAAATATCACGATGCAAATGTGCCGAACCTGCCCCGCCCTTACCAGAACGGCAACAAATTTTTACATAATCTACGAAATTCGAACCCTGTGACATATTTTAATATTGAAATGTTAATACTGGAACGTTGAAAACAACAATTCCTTTAAAATTAAAGAGTTATAACGTTTTAACATTATAACTCTTTTTTATGTTTTTGAATATTAGATCAGGAATTAATTAAAACCGTCTCTTTTATATCCCCTACTTAAACTTTATACCTTATACTGATCAATTACAGCGCAAAGATCATTATATACGGTTTCTATTTCACCAATTCCGTTTACCTTGTTCAACTTTCCCTGCTCTTCATAATAAGGCAATACATGGATGGTTTTTTCAAAGTATTCTGAAATCCGCTTTTTCAATTTTTCAGCATCATCATCAGGGCGGCCGCTGGTTTTGTGACGTTCGGCAATACGTTTTGTTAACTCGTCCTGGTCAACATCTAAAGCAATAACGCCAGCAATTTTACTGCCTTTACGCTCCAAAAACAGATCAAGCTCTATTGCTTGTGGAACGGTACGCGGAAATCCATCAAATACAAATCCTTTAGCATCAGGGTTTTTATCTACCTCTTCTTCAAGCATGGCAATTGTAATGGCATCTGGAACCAATTCTCCATCAGCTAACAATTGACTCACTTTTTTTCCTAATTCGGTTTCTCCTTTAACGTGTGCTCTAAAAAGATCGCCTGTTGAAACGTGTACCAACTGATATTTTGCAATCAGCTTTTCAGATTGGGTG
>Ga0163161_10001089_pt1 | contig 20576 bp, 17 predicted proteins | sample S45metaG_FD_129847 | JGI IMG/M metagenome (GOLD analysis project Ga0163161, IMG submission 129847) | Switchgrass rhizosphere microbial communities from Kellogg Biological Station, Michigan, USA - S4-5 metaG | ecosystem: Host-associated > Plants > Roots > Rhizosphere > Soil | place: USA... | reverse complement strand
GGGCACTTCAAGTGACCCGAATTCGCTTCACTCACATTCAGATCCACCCACACGTGTGCTGAAACGTTTTCTCTCATCCGGTGATGACGAATCAGGCTGTATAACCGCAATTGCTGAGGGGGCAATTTTCGCTCGTACGGGAGAGGCTCGGCATAGGAGACTTCTCCTCAAACAGAAGACATTGGGTTGTGTCCAACGCAGGAAACGTTCGCCCACCTACCGATAATGGTAGCCACCCGGACCGCTTATCCACTATAAAATCGCGCGATACTCTAAATGCCAAGGATGGATGATGCGTATTATTTCTGGAAATGGCGGAGCATTAGGCACCGCGCTCAAACAAGATATTGCTTCTTACCGCTATAAAGTATTCGTGGAAAAACTCGGCTGGCCATTGGATTGCCCTAATCAACTGGAGTTGGACGAGTTTGACCGGGATGACACGTTCTATATCACGGCCAAAGATGAGGCAGGCAAAATCGTTGGCACCGCGCGCCTCCTGCCGACGACCAGTCCCTATCTTTTATCAGAGATTTTCCCGTACTTGTTAGGCGCAACCCAACCGCCGTCACAAAAACATGTGTGGGAGCTTTCCAGATTTGCGGCAGTGGCGCTCGAAAAGGACACTGACGCGCTTAGCACCTACTCCTCCTCCCATTCAATGTCTCTGCTGCTTGCAGCCATTGAATACGCCAAGTCTCTGGGAGCTCGCCAACTGCTGACCGTTTCGCCGAGCGCTATAGCAAGACTACTGCTTAAAAAGAACTTCAGCATTCGTCGACTCGGCCCTTCCAGCATCAGCGAAGGCGTTAGCATCATGGCCCTGGAAATCGACCTGGCTGCGACGCGCAGCCATTAAGCGGGTACTTGCCAGGGCCGGATGCCGGCTATATCAGCGGCGCCAGCCTTCCCGCCGACAGTGGCTTTGACGCCTGATCCACGCAGCCGAAAACAACGCCGGACCCGCCGCGATTACTGGGCCAGACGTTGTTTTTAACAGGCGCTTCGCCTTATTCGGCGCCCGAAGAGCACACGATGTTGACGATACGATCCGGGACGAAGATGAACTTATCCACGCGCCCCCCCGACAGCCAGCGCTGTACTGTTGCATCCAGCAATACCAGTGACTTTACCGCGTCTTCGCTCATACCGCGCCGAAGCATGATGCGGGTCCGCAGCTTTCCGTTGATGGACACCGGGCACTCGAATTCAGCCTCATACAGCAAGCTTTCATCGGCGGTTGGATAACCGGCGTCCAGAATGGATACCTTGTGACCAAGGGCCTCAGACCACAACTCCTCGGTAATGAATGGAGCATAGGGATGCAGCAACTTGAGCAACAGCTCCAACACTTCCCGCTTATGGCAGTGCAATGCGCTGAGCTGATTCACGCAGATCATCAACGCTGCAATAGCGGTGTTGTAGGATATCTCATGGGTCGCTCGGCGCACCTTGGCGATGGCCGTGTGCAGCACCTTGAGCTCTTCGCCAGTGGCAGCGAGGTCCTGCACGATGGCAGCACCGTGCTCATCCTGAAAAAGCCGCCATATCTTCTGCAAGAACTTGTGCGGCCCATCAATGGATTGCGTCGACCAGATGGCGGTCTGATCAATCGGACCGAGAAACATCTCGTGGAGGCGGAAGGTGTCGGCCCCATACACATCGATCAAGTCATCCGGGTTGACTACGTTGTATTTGGACTTGGACATCTTTTCCGATAAACGATCACACAGAAAGGTACCGTTCGAATAGATAAACTCGCCCTGGGTATATGTCTGACGCCATGAACGAAGCGCCTCGACATCAACCTGGTTCTTGTCATTTACAAAGCTGATATCCACATACAGCGGCTGGAGATCGCGCGCTCCCTTGAGATCGGCGGACACGAACTCATGGGTCGATTTGTCTCGGTAAATGATCGCCGAAACCCCAAGAATCATGCCTTGGCACAGGACTCTCTTGAACGGCTCATCAAATGTGATGAGACCGCGGTCCTTAAGAAAGTGAGTCCAGAAACGCGAGTAAAGCAGATGGCCATTAGCATGCTCGGCACCGCCCACATAGAGATCCACGGACTGCCAATAAGCCAACGCAGCCTTCGAAACGGGTTCGTTGGTATTGGACGGATCCATATACCTGAGAAAGTACCAACTGGATCCGGCCCAACCCGGCATCGTGGTCGTTTCATACTTATGACCGCCATAACGCCAGCTACTGGCGCGCTCCAACGGCGGCTCACCCTCACTGGTCGGCAAGAAGGCCTCGACATCGGGCAACGTTACGGGCAGGTCCTCCTCAGGCACTGCGCGAGGAACACCCTGCTCGTCGTAATAAATCGGAATCGGCTCACCCCAATAACGCTGGCGTCCAAAAATCGCATCTCTGATGCGATAGCTGAAGGCGCGCTTACCTACCCCGCTCGACACCAAGCGGTTCAAGATCCACTCGGTAGCCTCTGCACGAGACAGGCCTGTGACCTCACCAGAGTTGATCAGCTTGCCCTCGGTTACCAAAAACGGCTTGCTCGCCTGCTCTGCCCCCTCGTAGATATACGTGATGGGCAGATCGAATGTTTGAGCAAAGTTGAGATCGCGCTGATCGCCGGACGGTACCGCCATGATGGCGCCAGTCCCGTAATCGGCCAGGACATAGTCAGCAATCCAGATCGGGAGGTTCTCGCCGGTCAACGGGTGGATCGCATAGGCACCGGTAAATTGGCCCGTCACACGATCTGTCTTGGCCATGCGATCACGCTCGGAACGCAAGGCTGCCTCATTGCGATAGCCCGTCACCTCGCTCTTGAATGATTGAGGGGTGATCGCCTCAACGACTTCGTGCTCGGGCGCCACCACCAGAAAAGTAGCGCCGAAAAGCGTATCAGGGCGCGTCGTGAAGACCTTGATGGAACACTTAGAGTCGCGAACCTGAAAATCTATTTCAGCGCCCTGTGACTTGCCAATCCAGTTGCGTTGCATATCCTTGAGCGCTTCAGGCCACTCCAGCCCATCGAGCCCTTCAAGCAGCCGGTCGGCATAAGCTGAAATGCGCAACATCCATTGTTTCATCATCTTTTTCTGAACGGGGTGACCGCCGCGCTCGGAAAAACCTTCCTTGATTTCATCATTGGCCAAAACAGTGCCCAAGGCCGGGCACCAATTGACGTAAGAGTCGGCACGATAAGCCAATCGGTAGTTCATCAGAAACGCCGATTGTTCCAGTGCCGAGAAACTGGCCCATTGCGCCGCAGTAATGACTGAAGTCCGAACATCCGACCAGGCATTGACTGCTGTGTTGCCGGCGTGCTCGAACTTTTCAATCAGTACACTAATAGGAAGAGCCTTATGGGAATCAAGGCAGTACCAACTGTCGAACAACTGGCAAAATATCCATTGTGTCCAATGATAATATTGAGCGTCGGAGGTTTTTATTTCACGATCCGTATCGTAACAAAAACCCAACTTCCTGAGCTGCGCCTTAAAAGTCGCTATATTTTTGTCGGTGGTAATCCTGGGGTGCTGTCCGGTCTCGATCGCATATTGTTCTGCGGGCAATCCAAACGAGTCGAAGCCCATCGGATGCAATACATTGAACCCTAACATCCGCTTGAAGCGACTGTACACGTCGGTGGCAATATAACCCCGGGGATGGCCAACGTGCAGGCCTGCACCCGATGGGTAAGGAAACATATCAAGGCAATAGTATTTAGGCAGCGAAGTGTCTAGTTTAACGGAGTAATGTTTTTCATTTTCCCAGCGCGCGAGCCATTTTTCTTCAATCTTCCTTATACTATCTATTTGCATGAACAACTCCTAAAAACCCGCAGACACCCAATTTTCCGAGAGGGGAAATATATTACAATCGAGCGCTATTCGCAACGCGCTGCGGGTTAATTTAAGGAAGGCATATATCGTTTGGGTCACCCCGTTTTCGGGCTGTAGAAAACCATAATGGCGCCCCGTCTTTGAGCATTAGGTCAGCCGGGGAATAGCCCGCCGAAATCATCCGCTGCAATGATCGTAGATACTCCCTCTCCGTATCCGCCGCCCCCTGGCAATCCAACCCTTCAGAGGCAAGCTCGACAAGTCGCTGTATACCCGAGGCGAGTGAGATTCCGGAAGAGTCGACGCCCTTCATGCCAAACTCCGCGGCCTGAGCATATTTTATATTCAACTCATTCAGCGCTTGCCCCCCTAGAAAATCCAATGCGCCATCCAGGGCTTCCTCGCTATAGGCCAACCCCTTCCAGAACGCTGCAAGTGAAGCGGCAAATGGCGACGCACAGGTATCGGCAGAACGAAACTCGACGACATTTTTCAGCCGTGCCTCTGGATACAGCGTGCCTAGGTGCATGACCCAGTCCTGGAGTGTTGCGCCACCTGAGCGAGCGCCTAGACGAATGTAATCCCGAAAAATCAAGTCATTCATATGGATCAGCTCGCCCTCACGTTGAATGAACAGAACCGGCTTATCCAGTGCCCATTCGACATAGTGTTCAAAGGCGTTTGGAACGAACTCGGCGCTCAACATGAAATCCGGGATACCTGCGCGTTGTTGATCAAATAATGTCCACGCATGCATACGGTGACTTTTATAGCGGCTGGACACGGCAGCAGAATAAGGTGAGTTGGCAAATAGCGCGACAATATAGGGTTGGCACGCAACCCCCAATTTCAAGAGTTTTCCGGCATGTCGTTCAGAGAAGTAATCGACAGATACCTGCATTGACGCTGTCATCTTTTGACCCGCCGATGCGCCCGTGACTTTCTCCAAAATGGGCATCATATGCAGGTAGCGTTTACGCGGCACCGTCGCAACCGACGACACATCGCCGAACGGTCTAAACCCAATGGGTAATAAAGAAATGGCCAGCCTGTTACAGACCTCATCAAGTTCGCGCAAGAAAATCTCGAGTTCAACAAGGATGTCAGAAACAAGACGAAGCGGAGAAGAAGAAAACTCCATCTGCCCGCCGGGTTCGAGGCTTACAACCGTGGCCCTGCGCTTCAACCCAACAATCAGGCCGTCGTCATGAACAGGCGCATATCCGTAGCTTAACAAGCCTTTGAAGATACTCGACAAGCTGCGCACGCCAAAAAAAGGCACGCTCAACGAGGTCGTTCGATCAATCAGGATCAACTCATATTCAAGCCCAATCAACGACGACGTCCTGGACTTGATGTGCCGATGAAAATAGGCAACACAATCGTCCTTTATTATGGTTCTCTCATCCTGCACTTCAAGCAGCTCACCGGCCATATTGATTGTCCACTCGCACTACGCCAACAGGTCTTCAAGATCACGCAATGCTGTCATCAGCCTGTCGATATCTTGCCGGGTATTGTAAAGATGCATCGAGACACGCAAAGCACCGTTAATACCGCTACTTCTATACAGCGGCTGATTGCACTGAAATCCGGAACTCACTGCGATGTCGTAACGATCGGAAAGAATCCTTGAAACAAACCCGAGCTCCACGTTGCCTGCGGGAACGATAGGGAAAATCGGCAGGTGTTGAGGCGCTAAAGGGAAAGCCATCTCAATATTGCGCACCGTACGAATCTGCGACGAAAAATAACGCTCCAAGTCCTTATCGTGGTCATGAACCAACTGGACACCCAAGCTGTTTATATAGTCGACTGCGGCCCCCAGACCTATGGCGCCCTCAATGTTCGGCGTTCCAGCCTCGAAACGGCCGGGCCCGGATTGAAAGCTGATATCGTCACTGCCCACTTTATTGACCATGCCACCGCCGTAGCGATGACACTTCATGGATGCCTGCAAGTCCCGTCGAACGTAAAGCACCCCTATTCCTGATGGCCCAAACATCTTGTGCCCGGACAGAGCGAGAAAATCACAGGCCATATGCCCTACGTTGACCGGGATATGACCAACGGTCTGCGCAGCATCAACCAAGCTCAACGCTCCTCGTGCCCTGGCGATAGCACACAGTTGGCGCACCGGCTGCACATTACCGGTGACATTCGAGGCGTGACAAACGGCAACCAACTTCGCAGGGTCAGCGGCGAGCAGCGAATCCAGATGATCAAGGTCTATGCAACCGCTTTGATCCAGCCTGGCCACGGTCACTCGGCATCCAAACAGCCAAGGCAACAGATTGGAATGATGCTCCAGGGGCGAAACCACGACATGGTCGTCCTTCCCCAGCGACAGCGCATTGGCCACCAGATTGATCGAGTCCGTACAATTAGCGGTGAATATCACTTCATCAGCACTGCCGCCTAGAAAACCAGCAACTTTATTTCGAGAAGCCTCATAGAGCTGAGAGGACAACTGGGCATATTGATGATTCGAACGTCCGACGTTGCTGGCAGCATTCCGATAATAATCAGTGATGGCCTCAATGACCGGCGTCGGTTTTAACGATGTTGATGAGCTGTCGAAATAAATACGCTGATTATCTTGAAGAAACGGAAAGTCATTACGCGGATCGGGCAACACCAGGCTTCTCATATTTGACGTTTGCATAACATATTCTCTTTATAAGCACGTCATTTTTAATCCCGAACAGGATTATTTGACGATCGCAAATTTACCCGATGATTCAGGCGCTATACTTGGAACAGCAAGCAGTTCAACCACACGCTGACGGCCAAACCAATGGCGTAGTGAGGCATGAACGACTGACATATCCACCGCGTCATTCGAGGCATTCATCACATAGAGCAACGTGACGCAGGCGTCGGTTACCTGCAGTTGATACTGCCGTACCCAGGGTGCGCAAACCGTAAGCACTTCATCGAGGTCAGCAAGCGTCTTGATATCGCCCTCATCGGTCACGATCGCATCCTTGACCCTGCCGTGTAACTTTAATAGAGGAATAGCCTCTGACGGCTTGAAGGCATGCCCTGCCCAGTCTCCATCGGCTAGCTCAACCAAGTCTCCGGTGGCGTAACGCAAAAAAGGCATAAGCGGGTTTTTCCAGGATGTGACAATCAGCTCGAATATATTGCGCTCAGGTAAATACGGTTTGAGCTCTATAATGGTTTCATGGCCACAGCGCACAAAGGTGCCCGCCCGATTTTGCATAAACATAACGCCTAATTCCGTAGAGCCATACATGCTCAATACTGGCCTACCGTAAGCGCGTTCAATCAGCCTGCGCACAGTAGCGGTCAGGTACTCATAAGAAGCGGCGATGTAATCAGGGATATACAAGGGCTCATCGATTTTATACTCAGCCCGTTTGACCAGGAAAATTGCCAGGTAAGTTGGATCTATCTCCAGCAACCTTGGAGCAAACATCCACAGTTCCGCGCCGATCCGCTTGATGTCGGTCATGGTCCAGCGGGTAGGGTCCGGGTGAGTGTTAAGGTTCAGTACGCCGTTGTGTATTCTTTCGTTATAGTCAGGATTATCCAAAAAACACGAGACCGCAGAACATGCCGCGGTGGTCAACACTGCTTTTTTATCATGCTGTATTGAGTAGCCGGCCATATCACTCACGCATTGATAGGCATACGTGAACTCACGGCTCCACCAGCCTTTATATCGAATGATCTGAAGAATTTGATGGCTGCTACCCGATGTACTGGCGAACTCAACATCTCCTCCCTCAATGCCCATGCGCATCGCATCCGTCATAAAGTTTTGCGGAAATCCGGAAATGATTTCCTGTTTACTCAATAACGGAATATCACCGGGCTCGCCCTTTTCAAAAAAGCGACCAAGGTTCCCGACCACGCGCTGATAGAGGGGGACTTGAAAATGGTTAATCGACATCCCTTAGGCTCCTTTTAGCAGCTTCACTGACGAAACGTTTCCATATCTGCATGTTTTCCGGGTGATTAACTAATGTCTTTTCAATATGCCCCTGCAATCCCAGAACGAAATGATCATCACCGTTAAGTTCCAAGCCCTCTATCAACCCGTCGTCCGATATCGCATTGGCCTTCAACGAAGGTGCCAAACGCTTGACTGCTTGATGGTGCACAGATGAAATAGTGAGCGTGCTTCTCTGCGTGATCGCGTAAAGCTGGCTGGTGGGGTCCACGTCAACAGGGTGATAGTTGATCCAACCGTCATTATCTATACTGTGATCGACGCCCCGATAAGGAATCTCCTGAAAGAGCGTTCCCCCTTCTGCAACGTTAATCAGTTGCATGCCCCTGCACACCCCTAGAATGGGAAGCTTGCGGGCCTTGGCTTCCCGATACAACAGCAGCTCCAGTGCGTCACGGTCTTTGTCGGGACTCAACATCATGGGGCGCTTGTAGGCCTCTCCTACGCCCGTAACCTGGGAGGTATAAGTGACTTCGAGCGCCTCTCCATAACTACTGGGACACAGATCCTGACCGGACGGTAACAGCAAGCCGCTTGCCAGTTCAAACAAGCGCTCGACACACTCGGTGGACATGCCAGGCGAAAGAATAAGAGGCAGGCACTTCAACGAAATCAGAAGATCGATAAAGCTGCTATTGACCACGTTCACTGACAAGGCAGCCGAGTGATTTATTGCTAATCGCTGGCGCGCGGCGCTGATGAGAATGACGGGCTGCATCATTCACCTCCCTGGATAAGTGGACTGTTTAATAGTAAGCACGTTGCGAAAGGCGCGCAGTATGGAATTTATCGATCAGCGCGGACCGGCAATGTATCAATGTAATCGGCGATGGAGTCCAACTTTAACCTGTCATATGAATAGCGTTGATCCGGCTCGGTATCAGGCATCTTGGTGCCTGCACGCATTGCCGACTCTACAAAAATCCCTAGTAGAGGATTCACCTCAAGCACATAGAATTTCCCATCCACAGCGGATTGCACCATATCGACGATAGTTCCATTTATCCCCAAGACCTTGGCGGCCTCAAGCGCCACTTCCACTTCGCCTCCCAGAATTCGAGGCGTCATTTCGCCGCCGGCAGATATATTTGTTTTAAAACTGTGTTTCTTCTTGCGACTGTAGCCGCCCATCAACTCGCCGTTGAAAATTTCGACACGGCGATCGTAATCACCGAACTCTATGTATTGCTCAACATAATAATCGGACAGAAAATGGCCGGTGGCCTGAATAAAATCAATGAACTGCTCGGCATCCACGAAGCGCATGATCCCCACCGCACCGTGCCCTGAGCGCGGTTTGTAAACGAGACTCCCCCAGCGCGCAAACAACTCATGAATAACAGAATCCGCAACCGACGTTCCCAGCAACGCAGCATCCGGAACGGTAACACCCTGCTTGCGCAACAACTGATTGGCTTTGAATTTATCACGGCAATTGAAAAACGAAACGCATTCATTCACCACTGCCACCCCACTATCTTGGAGTGCCCGAAGAATATCCGCCTGGTAGGCAGATTGTTCATCGGCATTCATATGAAACAGTGCATCAAAATCACTAAGGCAACGCCCACAGGCTGAATAAACCTTGCCTGAGATCACATAACACTCGCGCATATCAAACTCGGAAAAAACGACAAACCCTTTGTCCTCAAGCAACTGACACAGCACTCGCTTGGGAACATGGCCGTTATCATTTTCATACATCCACAGGATGACCGAACGACGAGTGCTGACTGAAGTATTCATCGCAGAATCTCCGCGCTTATATTTAATGATTCATCATGAGTATGGTGCGCTGAAAGCGCACCAAGGGCAGTTCAGAGAATGACCGACAAGGGGTCCTTGTACGAATCACGCTGAGTGAGGTTGTACCACCAGCGACGAACATTTTCATATTTAAATACAATGCTTTCGCTTTGCGCCTTGAGGATGTAATCCGTGTATTGAACAAACGCCAAGTCTGCCAGCGAAAGCGAATGCCCCACAAGAAACGTGCCCTCCTCACCAATGGCACGATCGATGGCGGCGTAAATAGCGTCGAGCTTTTCCTCCGCCTCTTTCACCACCGCTAAATCAGTCTCTCCACCATACATGGGTAAAAAGATTTTCTGCCATACCACCGCGAAAGCCTGCGGTGTGAAATAGCTGGAATCTACACTTAACCACTGATCCATCCTGGCAATATCTTCCTGCGCTTCAGGTACCAATGGAGTGCCGGGCAATATGGCAGCCAGATAACGATTAATGGCCTGCGACTCGTAAAGCGTCAGGTCACCGTGCACCAGTACCGGGACTTTACCGAACGGGTTCAAGCCCAAATGTTCATCCGACTTATGCGCCCCCGTGCTCAAGTCGATGCTGATAAATTCAATCGGGATGTTCTTTTCCTTCAGCACCATAAGAACACTGCGCGTACAGGCGCTATTTTCGTTACCGATCAACTTCATAGTGGTGTTTATCATTTACCCAACCCCATTTGCGAACCCATATCCAATGTATTGCCGAACGTCCATCCCTTGCGGATCACATCGCCATCGAAATAAGCGATATCCATGTTGTCCACGTTGACGACACGATGTGAGGCGGGAATGCCTTTGAGCGGGCCCTTGTGAGTAGCGGTGAAAATGCCTTGGTGAATGACGAAGCTCCCCACCGACCACATATTGGTCATGTTAATGGACGCATCGGGAAAAGCTTCGGCAAGCATCACGAAATCATCGCGCGAATGCTCCCTGCCTACAGCCAGACCTGGAACCATCTGGTCATCCCACTCAATGTCTTCACTCATGCAATCGAGCCAGGGCTCCAATTGCTTGCTCAGTAACAATTCGTTGTAATGACGCATTTTTGCCAGGTTCTCAAACTGCGGTTTCAGCGTTTTGCAGTCGTATATCTGGCACGGCTCGGTTAACGAAGGCACCTCACGCCCTTGGTCGTCAATAGCACCCAGCTGAATAAGCAAGGTGTAAGGGTCTTCATAAGTGTGTTCTTTGGTAATCCTTTGGTCGCTATCAAACCAGAACAGACTTGCCGCGATCAGTCCAACTTGTTTTTGCTCAGGCTCCACCCCCATGTAAGCTTGGACGTGTTTACCCTTCCAACCCCAAACCGCGATGAGCACATTGTCCTTCAGAAACAGCATCTGATCAGCCAATTGCATATCCACAAAGGTATTCTGCCAGTCCTCGTAGTGTTCAAGAATCTGTGAGACACCAATACGATCCGGCTGCCCAGGCGATTTGCGAATCGCATCGGCAGCGTATAAAGACGCCAGAGACTTATAATCTTTAGCGCGCACAGCGGCCAGGTAACGTTCTCGAATGACTGTCAGGCTCATGTTTATTACCAACTGAATGAATGAACGGGGTTAAGTCGACACTGAAGTAAAACTTCAGGCATCGGATCCTCGCTGGGTGACTCAAAGTCCATACCGAAGATTTCTTTATTCTCCTGCTTTATCCATTTATCGAAGGGATGCTGGGAGACGGCCAACTTTTCAAAAGCAGCCTTCAAGTCGGGTGAAGCCAAATAACAAATAAAAAGCTGCATCTCGCCAAACTGTTGCAAAAACCAGTGTTCCTCGGTGGTCTCCATGCGCCCCAGAAAAGCGCGAAATTCAGCATTGCGTTCATCTCTGATCAACTTGGCGAAATTCAGGAATCTCTCCTTTTTATCGCTGGACAAGGGAACGGCAAAAGCGATTGTTTGCATACAGTTACCTCAGGTACGTTTTATAAACTCAAGGGACACGCCCGGCTCGGACGTCATAAATAACCGAGCTTTCAAGACCGGCTCTGACCCTGCCACTGCACGAAGCTCGTAACGTTGTGCAATCCGCACCAGAATCGTCTTACCCTCTGCCTCTGCCAAATGAACGCCAATACACTTTCGCGCCCCGGCGCCAAAGGGTAAATACGCATATTTATGCACTCGCTTGATTCGTTCCGGCGTGAAACGCTCCGGGTCGAATTTCAAGGGTTCATGCCAATATTCGGCACTGCGATGTAAGCCCCATTGAGCGACGATAAAGTCAGAGCCTTTAGGAAAAAGGTAATTCTTGTATTGATAATCTTCCAGCACCACCCGACTCATGCCCCATGAAGAGGGATAAAGCCTTAGCGATTCCTTGAACACGCAGTCCGTGTAGTCCAGGCGTTTTAAATCTTCCAATGTACAAATACCATTGCCCAGGGCCGCCTCGATCTCGGACCAAAGTCGCTGTTGCTCTTGCGGATGTTTTGAGAGCAGATATAGCGCAAATGCGACGCCATTGGCTGTTGTTTCATGGCCGGCCAAAAACAGGTTCATGACCTCGTGCCTGAGTTGGATATCCGTCATCCCCTGCCCGGTATCCTCATAGACAGCAGACATATACATCGACAACAAGTCGGTGTGCTGAACATCTTTATGTTGATGACGATCGCGAATAATTTTGTAAATAATCGAGTCTATTTTTTCCTTGGCACTTTCATAAGCCTCTTCATTAGAGGCGGTAATGCTGGCTGGCGACCACAGTTTTAACAGAGAGTACTCCTGCAAAACCTCAAGGGCGTTTGTTACATCATTTGTAAAACGCGAGATATCGGTGGAAAAAAGGCATTTGATGACAATCCTCAGAGTGAGTTTTTTCATCTCTTGAGTTGCATCGAGTACGGCGGCACCTTGAGCGTCCCATTCATCAAACATTTCATCGATGCACTCATGAAAGACGTCGCCGAATGCGTCGACACTGCGTTTGCTGAATGAGGGGTTGGCAATTTTTCGTTGGCGCTTCCACTCGTCACCGATCAACGTTGAAAGACCATTACCAATGGCGGGGCTAATCTTTTCCATGGTTTCAGCGCTTTTGGAAAAAAAGCGCTCATGGGTGATCAACATATCCTCGATAAACGGGGCATCCGCAATGAGGTAACCCTCTATACCCGGCAAGTAAACGATATTTCCATATTTTTCCAAGGCGAGTGTGGTCACCCCCAAGGGGTCCTTCAGCATATAAGACGGATCGTTTAGCTCGGGAGAACGGTCCAGGCTGCCAGGCACGACATCAAATCCAGCCTGGGTCGACAGTGCCACCTCCTTAGAATCCATCAAGTCGCCGTTATTCACGCTCTTCATAGCTGCACACTCTCATAGTTACCACGATTAACCGACAGCACTCTGGGCTCGCCATTCACGGCGAAGAAGTTAAGTGACCAGGACACTTCAAGATTCAATACGTGATGCCACCAACCCGCCGGTAAATACAGCATATCGCCTGGTTCCAATTCGCATACTGTATAAACAGCCTGTTTGAAATCTGGAAACTTCTCTGTCGAATAATGATCAGGATCCACTCGACTAGGCTCATACATCAGGTTTCCGCCAACGGTCGCAGGGTAGAGAAAGCGCGTTTCACTGGGTGAATATAAGCGTATTCTTTTTCGACCCTTAAGTTGTACGAGAAAATTGTCCACCATATCCCTGTGCAACTTCAGCCCCGTATTGGCTGGACCAATCCACCACCGTGGGCTATTAAATACTTCGCGTTCAAAAACGCTTGGAAAACAATAAGTATCTTCGAGTACCGACGGCACGGTATTGGCCGCCATGTAGCCGTCAGCCGCGCATGCGGAGGTATACAAGCTATTAATATATTCGGCAAACGTGGCTTTCAGGTACTTCGGTGGATTGCCTTTTTCCAAATCATATTCTTCAACAAGAACACTCACATCCAGCATCCCCACCGTGTCCACCAGTTGCGCGACAGACATATTGAAGATGGGCCAGGTAACGCCTGCCTTTTTTACAATAACGGGTTCGCCACGCGCCAGATAGGGTTCAATCTTATCTTCGCCTGTAATCGAACGACACATTGAAAAATCTTTGCCTTGAACGCTGTGAGTTTCTAACTGTGCAATACGCTGACGATCAACAACCCCGCTATTGAATATCAGATTCAACAGTTTCATCACATCGACTTCAACATCCTGATCGTCGATGTTACCCACGATGTTCAATTTACCGGTATTGAACAGGGTTAAGGGATCATCCGCCTTATTCGCCAACGCATGAAAGGCATCTTCGCTCACTATAATCCTAGCTCGTGAGGGGCTATCCGCGCCCTGCGCCGTCCAGCAAAGCGTGTCAGTCACATCAACAGTGCTCAGCCTGAGCCCCGTTTCCAGTTGCCAATGATACCGCCCCTGCAGACCGTTCAACGCCCACGCTGGAACTCTTTCGCTCAGTTGCTCAATCAGTCGCAGAGACGAGACAGTATTCACTAACATCACATAAGCTCCATGCCAAGCCATATCAAAGCTCAAATAATAAATTCCTGTATTCTTTTCTAAACACAAGACCTATTGCATATTCGATGTAACGCATAAAGAGAGGTGCGTAACCAAGCTTTAGTGGATCTGTCTTCACAGCGACACTCAGCCAATCCCCCGAACTGGAAAACTTTTCATAAAACAGTTGGGTAAACCTATAGTCACTGGACTTAAGCCCGGCCCCGGTGAAGTGCTGCTGCCCAAACAACGAAATGATCGGTTGCAGGCTATCAAGGTGCTCAGAGAACAATTCAAGCAGCCAGGCATGGTAGATACCCTCCTGTGATGCTCTATCATCTTTAGCCACCGCGACCAGTCTGGCCTTAACCTCACTGGCTGTAAGCTCCACTTGCGTGTCCTCCTCCAGCAATCGACCCAGGGCTTTCCAATGCATTGAACAGTCATCGATATACTGATCCAGGTACAACACCAAAAACTCGCTGAAGGATTTGTTTTTTCGGTGTGCCTGGCACATCAACGTGTTCGAGACATAGCTAAAGAAGCTGTAAATCTCTTCTCGGCTTCCCAAGGCGTCCACCAAAAAACTTGGAAAATGGAACGTGGGCCACTTCGAGTCCGTTGCAATAACCCCTTCACGGTCAAATGAATAGGTGGTGTCCCTTTGAACAAATTCCGTTGTTCTGCCGATACCAAATACCCGCGTGCTCGGAATGACGTAGCCGGCTTCGTATTTATTGGTTAAGCCACTTTCCTCCAGGAATGACAGCGTGCGCGCTATCGTATATTTATCAGCATGAGCATTCCCGAGAAAAAAGGATATGAGGTTTGAATATTCTATCGGCGCGCTGGCGGTGAATTTCGTATCTTGGTTTACCTTACGATTCTTTTCTTCATGAATTTCTGCACGAATCGAAGACAGGCTTTTAAGAAACGTTACTGCCTGTTCTCTTTTGTAAGGCACCGTCGCCCGCCTTAGATTGGCCTCGTCCAAAGAAAGAATATCGTTCATTGCACCGGTGTAACCGGCACGCATCATCGTCTTCAGTTCGTCGTAACCCAAGGAAGGTAGGGAATACCCCGACCACTTGATCTGACGTTTTTTATAACGTTCATTGAGTCTAATGACGCGCTCAGCCAGTTCCAAAGCAAAACCGGCACCGCCGATATTTAGCTCCGAGCAAATGAACCAAAAATCATACAGGTCATTTTTTAACAGAAACTCTAAGTCGGCCTCAACGACATCAAGATTGCGCTTATCAATTCGCTTGCCCTTGACGTCGGGCTCGACACAAAAATAGCACTGAAAAGGGCACCCACGTGATACTTCCACGGCGATTGTCGGCGGCGTTTTAGACAGCAAAGCGGGGCCATAAAACGCCTTGATCTCACTGACGATTTCAGGCCGATACTCTGTGGTTTCAGCGGGTTTATAGAAGCCCACATCGTTATAGATATACTCGGCGCCGTTCTTGTGAATCAGCCCAGGTATTGTCCCAAGATTGCGACCGGATAGCGTGTCATTAAAGGCACGGAAAAAACCGTCCGGACATCCCTGCAACCCAAGATCAATCTCAAGGTAATTAGCCAACTTCCTGGCATGGGTAGTAAAACCAAAACCGCCCATGATAATAGGTGCATCCGTCAGTTCCCTGACTAAGCGAATCAGCCTTTTACTGTCTTCAACCGGGAAGTAGGTTCTAAAGAAGCTGCCCGGTGCTCCGTCAACCACATCATAATTGGAGAGGTCAAGCGAATCTCCTTGTCGCAGGTGTATCCCAATCATTTTTGGGCGCTGGGTCTTTATCACGTTTTTCAGGTATTCATACCAATGCTCAACGTATAACAGATCAATGCGTCTGACACTGAGGTCAAATCGTCTGGCGATTTCACTGATCTGTACAAAGGCGTACGGATATATTGGCCGCCAAGGCAAGTTGCAACAGTTTAACAATAGAAAATCAATTTCCTGGTTTTTCACAGCGTATCGCCTTGTCTACCGGTGCCTATGCACTGACTAATTGGTCAAAAACATCGGTAACTTGAACACGGCCTTGCGTGAATTACATCCTTGGCAAATAGCCATATTGCCGAGCTGTTTGACTCTGCTTTTAACTATTTTTTTCAGGTTGTCGTTGTCGATATGGCCGATATTGGACACGTGTCCAAAATCCTGGAAGCAGCCGAGGATGTCGCCTTTATAGCTCACGCTGACACTGCCGTCGCCAATGGCACAGAAGTTCCTGTTTTCCAAGGTTCCCAATACGGCATTCAGCATGAACTTGACCTTGCCCATACCGGTTTTGTATTCGCTTTCAGACAAATTCAAATCCAGTTCATGCACCAGCTTTTGCCGATATTCACTTTCCAGTTTTGCATTGATGTCCCCTCCTCTATTCCACAGAGGAAACAAATAGATCCGCTTGAAACCAAGGGCGCGCAGGTGTGCCACGGTTTGCGGCAAGGTGCTGTAGATCAACGGTCCGCCCGTTAAGTGGACGATGACTTTATCGGCAGCGGCCTCAGCCAACGCTGCGATATTTCTCCAGATTTTTTCATGGTTCAGGCCGATATGGACCTTGTCGAACACTTCTTTTTGAATGGAGCTGACAGACAATCGTATGACATCAACATTCTGTACGCACGCGTCCAGATTGCGCTGATTGAAAGTAACGGCGGTGGTCGTCACATCAGTTAATACCCCCGAGCGCCGCATCATTCTCAGAAGTTCATGAAACTCGGGGTGTATGGTCGGCTCACCTCGGCCGGCCAGGTCCAGTTCCCATACATAGGATGGATCTACTTGAGAAACGATCTTATCCATGGTCTCCAGCGAGATAAAACCATAGTCCTTGATCACCGAACGGGGACACATACTGCAGGCAGCAGGGCACGATGGAGTCGCCTCAACATTGACAAGTACTTTCTTAAGCACGGGCAGGTCCCTCCATTGAATCGTTCATATTCCATTGGCCGCACATCCGGACTTTCGACTCTTCCAGGCGTCGCGGTGCATCGACTCATCGGCAATCTATAGAAAGTGGATCCCTTCTGTAACTACCACTATTGGTAGGTACACTAATGATCCGAAATCATTATTCTTCACCCAATAAAGCGCTGTCAGCCAAGTTGACCGTCGAGTTCAAATAGGGAGCATTTCCACTCAAAATAATTTTATGGCGCCAGGATTATGCCTCTTTAGCAGCTTGTGTATTCATTTGATTTCTATCGTAAAACTGATCAGATTTACGGCGCTGCTTGGCGTCCCCCGATGCGTGGCAAGGTAAAACTACGATGAGTGCATTGATGAACAACTGGCAAGAAGATTTACTGATGATAACGGACGCAAAGTTGTCCGAATCACAGATAATCAAACACATTCAAGATACTGCAGTGAAGCTTGAGTTCGAGTATTGCGCTTACGGGCTACAGCTTATTTTTCCCGAGGAAAAAGTCGTCATGTTCAACAACTATCCTCAGCAGTGGCAAAGGCGCTACGAGTCCGAAAACTATTTGGCTATCGACCCGAGCGTTGCTAAAGGGAGACAGAGCCAGGAACCGTTGATATGGAGCGATGAACTCTTTCGCAACACCAAGGCTTTTTGGGAGGAGGCCCGTGCGGCAGGGCTGAAGGTCGGGTGGGCACAATCGATCACTGACGCGGCGGGTGTTGCCAGCATGTTAACGCTCAGTCGCTCTTCACAACCCATCACTCGCCTGGAACTGGAGGCCAATGAAATAAAAATGCGTTGGTTGGTTAATGTGGCTCACATCACACTTTCGAGACGCATATGTACCCGACTCGCCAATCCCCACGAAGTGAAGCTCACGTCTCGTGAAAAGGAGGTTCTCAAATGGACAGGCAGTGGAAAAACCTCTTTTGAAATCTCCTGCCTATTGGCAATTTCAGAAAACACCGTTAACTTTCATATCAAAAACTCCATATTAAAATTGAGCGCATCGAATAAGACTGCCGCCGTTGTTCAAGCTTTCCTGACCGGATTATTAAACTGATACTCCCTATGATAAAAAAATCAATACATGCCTTCGCCCACCACATTCATTTGCGTCGTTCTTATTCCGTAGTAATCAGATCTGGATACGCCACCAGGGTATCTACCAGAGCAACGTGGTCAACCGAATAGTTTTGTCGGCGAACAAGACATCATCCGTACCTGGCTCTTCTCGACACTGGTACGCAGCCATTTTGAAGCAAAGCCCGGACGGTGATTTCTATCAGTGGCCGAGTGTGAATGGCGACGACGACGCCTTTTGCCGCGATTTGTTCGTGGAAGAACACCTGACTGTGGTACCGGGCTCATACCTGTCGCGTGACGTGGACGGTTTCAACCCTGGCGCTGGTTGCACCGCTGGCGGAGTGTGTGGAAGCGGCTGAACGGGTCAGGGACTTCATTCAACGTCGTTCCTGAACACCCAGCCCGTGTTTACCTCAGATAAACGCGGGCTTACATACTCTAACAGTACGTTAGGAACGTTCCTGCGACGTGGATGAATAAGCCAATACATTCGTCCATTCTCATCGCAGGAAAGATCACATGATAAATCCCGCTTCCCAGCCCGTTTTTCTACACCACCAAACCACCCCGTCCATCGAAGATGATACGGGCAGCGCACACTCCCTTTCCAGAAACCGACGAAATATTGGTGAGCCCGCCAAATACTGGCCCCAAAACAGCACGATAAAAATCGCCATGTACGACTACGATATGGACGATGAATATGTATTGGCCGTCAAAAAAGCCGCCAGCGAATGGCTGCCCCATATCAATCTGAAGTTCGAGTTCGTAGCTGGAGAAGAGGGCAATGTTCGTATCACACAAAATGTGAACAACAACTCCGAAGGCAGCTCAGCCATAGGCACGGACGCACTCGACAGATCTCCAGCGCACCCCACCATGGCGCTCCCACGGGACCATAGGCATCCCAGATTCGCTTACATAGTGAGGCACGAGTTCGGCCATATGCTTGGCGCTCATCATGCTCATCAACACCCCGACGCCAACATTCCATGGGATATGGAGAAGGTCAATCGTATGGTCGGACTCAGCCAGCAAGAGGTAGAACGCAACTTGCTTCCCTTGCCTCGGTCCAGCAAATACGACTTCACGACCTACGATGGCGACTCGGTCATGCACTATGAAATCAATCCCGCCCTCACCCATGGAGGCTGGGGCCAATCCGAAAGCTGGACGCTGAGCGACGAAGACATAGCCTGGGCCAAAAAGGCCTACCCAAAAACGACGCCTGCTATTTCTTGAGCCCAAGGTTCGCCTCACTCATCCATCAGCCGCGTCTTGATCTAAGCGCATGGGTCGCCGCTCCCACAACGTGGGGCGGTCATGGCTGATGTATCTTGCAACCCATAAATGGGAACAAAGCTTCTTAAATGTTCCACCCACGCTCATCTGGTACACACACTCAGGTGAACGACATGCCCCTCACGATTCCAGCCAACCCCGCCCCTGCGCACGTCATGAGCGCACCTCTGAGTAGAAGTAAACGCGGCGTCGCCATGCCGGACAAACTATGGCCTCAACATTCGGTGCTGACCATCTCGCGACTGAACATGACGCAGGAACAAAAGGATCTGGTAAAGCACAACATCAACAAATGGGCCCCGCACACCAATCTCTACTTCAAGTTCATTGACAGTCCCGACGGCGATATACGCATCACGGTAGACAATGACACCGGCCCTGGATGGTCAAAAGTGGGTACCGACGCCAAGAAGGTTCCATTGTCCAGGCCCACCATGGGCATCAGCTTCACACGGTCTGACGCTAGTATTGCCGCCACAATCCAGCATGAATTCGGCCATGCCCTGGGCCTCAAACATGAGCATCAGCACCCTGACCGGACATTGGACTTAAACAGGGAGAACATCTACGACGAATACGAAAAACGGGGGCGATTCAGCTATGAGGCCGATAACGATATCGTCAGGACTTTTTCACGTCACCAGGTACAGGCCTCTGCAAACTATGATGACAAATCCATCATGCACTATGGCTTTTCTGCTTCAAGACTCAACAGTGCCCCCCCCATCCCGCGTAACTTCAAACTGTCTGAAGACGATAAAACGTTCATCCAGTCGCTTTATCCAGAAGATAAAACCTTCGTGGGCAAACTGCTCAATTCAAGCATCCTGGCAATGATCAGCCCCACCACTACTTGACACTTCCCAAGTTCGCTTCGCTCATGTCCAGGTCCGCCAATACTTCGCGCAGTACATCGTCGCCAATCTGGTGCTGGCGACTCAAACGGTAGAGCTCCAGGCGCTGCGCGCGTAGTGCCTTGAGCCTCAGCCTGCGCTCCAACTGATCCATTTGCAGCGCCAATGCCTGAGCCTCGGCCGAGTCATTGAATACGTCCAACTGATGACGATACTCCGCCATCAGTCGAGCCTTGAGCTCGGTGGCCAATGCCGCTTGAGCGGCGTCCGGCGTTTCGGCTTCGGCGGGTTCTTCGACCTCCAGCGCATGGATCGCC